>Ga0208191_1000625_pt1 | contig 23431 bp, 23 predicted proteins | sample June2015DPH_13_5_FD_184709 | JGI IMG/M metagenome (GOLD analysis project Ga0208191, IMG submission 184709) | Peatland microbial communities from SPRUCE experiment site at the Marcell Experimental Forest, Minnesota, USA - June2015DPH_13_40... | ecosystem: Environmental > Terrestrial > Soil >... | reverse complement strand
TTCACCAAATATTCGGCGTCCAGCCAAATGGTATTGACGCACTTAATGCTTCAATAACTGTAAACTTCAGCGAAATCCCTGACGGAAACCACACATTAACGGTCTACGCTAATACACATGACGGTTCACATAGTTTCGCAACTGTAATCTTCAGGAATGCGATGTACTCACCAAAACTAACTAAATCAGGACCTTTTCCAACTTCGGCAATTTTAGTTATTCTTGCAATAGTCATATTGGCTGTCACTCCATCTCTGCTGCTTTATAGAAGGCATCGAAAAAACAATAGTAATCCACCTATAAGTAAAATTTTTAAGTATACGACTAATTGTGAATTTGGGGTATCATAATGGATTCAAAAGCCTTTGCCGCAATTATTCTAACCTTTAATACTACAATGGGCTTTCTCATTTTTCTTACAGGCGAACAGATTGTTTCTAATTTGGCTTCAAATCCAAGTCCTTCAAATCAACCAATTGTGTCATGGTTTAACCTCTGGAAGGTTATGATAGTCCCATATAACTACGTATATCCAAGCGGAACACCAATTCCCGTATCGATAATTGCAAGGACTTACTTTCCAATTTACCTTTTTATCTTTATGGTGGTGGTGAATATTGTATTTAGTTTGATTCTGCTGAGAAAATCAAATAGAGAAGATACCAAAGAAAAAGAGAAGCAATGACCTTTTCCAGCGATGTGGTGTACTTATCTAAATCTATTAGTCCTAAAAAGACTAAAGAAGTGGTGGAACTGGAACTATTTGCCCCGTTGAAGCATCAACCAAGATAAAGCCAAAAGTGGAAAATGGACTGCTTGTATTGACCTTTTGTACTTGTATGTCCCATACATATCTGTAAATTAATCCATTCTGGACTATATCCGAGTAATTCGTTGGCGGTGTTGGTGGATTTCCGAATCCATTAACATTGTTTGGTGTACTACCTGGTCCCATACCGCTTGTGTCGTTAGCCCATGATGACCAAGGCAAAAGGATAACGTTTACTGTGAAGCCTTGAAGCGATGTTTTGTTCCAGTTATCGGCTGTTAAACCAATGATAAGTGCTTGATACATCGAAATAGGCGGTTCAAAGGAAGAGTTTGTTTCAGTAATAGGAACTACTGCTCCAAATTGATTGTAATATGCAGTTGCTTCTGGATTCAATCCTTTGAAAAAATTATTTTCTTTATTTGAACCTACTACTTGATTATATTCATAAACCGATATTGCCGAACTTGAAATCAGGAGAGCTACCAGTAGGAAGGCAACTGGTTTTAATCCTACCTTAAAGTATCTATGTCGTTTCTCTTTTACCTCTTTCTTAGGTGACGCATTCTCTACTGTTTGAACAGTAAGCAGGGCATCTTTGCCTTCATCGGATAGACAATATTTGCCATATTCATCGGTCTTAATCAAACCGTTGAGTTTAGTTAAATGATGTTGTAGGTGTCCGCTACTTTCAATCGCTGTTTTCTTTTTCAAATCAGCGAAACCAAGAGAACCTTCACTTAGAACTTTAAGGATAAGGATGCGTGTTGGGTGTCCAAGTGCGTCAAATACTTCTGCACGTTGCCTGTCTTGCTCTACCTGCTTTTCGTCTTCCAAGTTCTCTCTACCTTGCTGTCATAATGACATATCTATAATGTATTTAATGCCTCTTTTGTAGACCAGCAAAAAAGTTCACAGCAAGTGAAGTCCAGCTTTGTAGACTAGTTGCTTGATAGTTTTGCTAAAGTGTTCTAATGCGTAGACGTAAAAGAGGCAGTATAATTTACTAAGAACCACCAACAAGTATTGATTAAATATAAAGGAATCTTAGTAGCTAGATGGTTACGATGAATCAGCAACGTAAGAGAATCATGCTTGGCATTGTTGTACTAACAATTCTTTTAGCATCATTGATAATAGCAGTTGAAATTTTCTACTTGCATACAACAAACGACCCAATTAATACAAGCGGTGACATAAATTCAGCAACTACTTGGACAACGGAACATAGCCCCTATAATATGACAGGAAACATCACAATAGTAGATGGCGTTCAGCTTACAATTCAATCAGATGTAACTGTGAACTTCAACGGCTATACAATGCAGGTAGATGGAACGTTAGATGCTATAGGTAACAGTTATGCCAATATAACCTTTAATGATGCACAAATAATTTTTTCTCAATCAAGCAAAGGCTGGAATCAGCAAACTAACTCTGGATGTATAATAGAGAATTCAATCTTTAACCGAAGTCAGATAGTCATTATCAGTTCCTCGCCCAAATTAAACAACAACCTGTTTAGCGACATGCAAACGGGAGCAAGTACAATCCTAATTGATGGTGGTTCACCAATAATATCTGACAATGTGATAACTAATAATCTGCATCCAAATACCTATGGCTATTATGGTGGAACAGACATTGAGATTAAGAATGGAAATAACGCAACCATAATCGGCAATACTATTAATGATTCAATGAATGGAATCCTGGTTGACCCAATCATTGAAGGTTTTAGTTTTGGTTCTCTTTCAGGAATGACAACGATTGAAAACAACTTAATTACGAATAACATGGCACAAGGGATAACTGTAGGTGCTCCGTTTCCGTTAATAATTAAAGGCAATACTATAAAAGATAACTATGTAGGTTTAGGAATTAGTGCATACTCAAACAAATCAATTCTAACCGATAATAACATTTATGACAATACAAACAAAAGCATTTCAATGGTAAAGTCGCAATGGCAACCAACTGATGTTAATGCAACCTATAACTGGTGGGGGACAACTGACCAACAAGCGATAAGCCAAACAATTTACGACTTCAAGAACGATTCCAACTTAGGAACCGTTAACTTTATTCCTTTCCTGACCGCACCAAATTCATAACAAGGGATAACTATGCATACGGATAACAAGAGCAAAACTTTGGCTTTAATACTTACGATAATTGTCGCTTTGTCATTCCTGACATTATTGACAGCTAAACCCGCAAATGCTCAAAGTAATACAAAACCATCTGTTACCATCTTGTATCCTTCAGATAGTACTGTTTTCAACGTCAGTATTGATGGCGTCTACTTCCAATTGCTCTACCAAACAAATGATACAATATCATGGGCTGGATACAGCATTAATGGCGGTGGAAACGTAACTTGTACTGGAAACGTCACCGACGATAGTGCATATATAGCGGATGGATACCAGTTCGACTACGGGCATCCTACTTTAACTCTCTATGCGAATGATACAGCAGGAAATTGGGCTATCCCACAGACGGTTACCTATACAGTTTACTTTTATCCAGATACATACCCTGCACCTTCTTCTGTTACCCCAACACCAACCTCAACTCCAACCGTTCCAGAGTTTCCGGCTTTACTAATTTTGCCTTTGCTTCTGTCTGTGTTCGCTATTGCTGTAACATTTAAGCATCGAAAAACCACCAAACTAAATCAATTAACCTTTTCTCATGGAAGGGTGTATAGTCCCCTAGCATGTTCTAATCTTAAGTACAATCGTTCTAATGATAAGTCATAAAAGCGGTTAGTAACCAACTGAAGACTGGAACAAAGAGAAATCATTATGGGCTGGTTGATATGATTAAAGAAGAATTCAAGTTAATGCTTCTGTCTAACGCCTTCTTTGTTGCTTTGTATTTGCTTTGGAATTGGGCTGAGTATTCAGGGTTAAATGGGATGTATCAGGTAGCAGTAAACTCTCACTTTCCCTTGTACAGTCCAATTTAGCGGTACAAAAACTGGATATGATATTCTTGTTTTTGATGATACCAATTTTGGTCTAGTTTTCTTCTCACTTGCCATAGCGATAAACCTGTACTTAGCCTTTAGACTGCAAAAGAAGACTATTACATAACAGAAAGCCATGACCTTTTTCCACGCCTAGACTATCCCATCCCATCAATAAATAAGGAACAATGTAGTAAATGCAAATGACATACACATTACTAAATGACCGATTGCACCTATATTGTATGACCTGTCATGAAAGCTTCAAGCTTGTTTGCTATTACTCTAATAGTAGCATTGGCAATTTTGGGAAGTGCTATTTTGGTTCATGGGCAAACTGCACAGAAAGAAACGTTTACCCAAGACTTGGGTGATTGCGCATATGTTAATTCGGCAGGTACAAACGTGTTTGCCTATGATATAATTCAGAGTTATCAAACTGAACCAAATGGCGGTGGATGGGTTATTGGGGGCAGTTATCAAGCGAATTGGACTATACGACTTGATTACTTTAACCAAAGCATAATTAACGATAGTAGTTACATTATGTTCTACTTGCCACAGTTAAATGGAAGTTATATCGAACGTGGTTTTCCACTTGAGAATGTTAGTCAAAACGTGCCTGTCGAAGCTTCCAATAGTCAGATCCAACTAAGCCTTGAGCAAAAAACTGGAATGTTGAGTGCCATATTTGAGGTTGAAAATAACTCGGAAGGCTTCTATCAGAACATCAATTTTCCCTTCAGAGTATGTAGTAATGGAGAAATCATATACTCAGGTACAACTACTCAAGAATGCGACATTTCAAGCCAAATTGTGAATAGTGAAAGTCCAGCAAGCAATCATCAATTTTCAGATGTGCCAGAGTTTCCTTCATGGCTTGTCATTATACCTCTAATGGTTTCATTATTGGCTGTTGCTGTGGTTTTTGGACACCGAAAAGAAGTCAAGAAAGTTTGAATAATTCCAGTCAAAAAACTTCTTATGAATAGCCTTTTATCGTAATAAGCACCGTTAGTTTGATAGAAGATATAATGAACAATAAAGTCCAATTATTCTTTGCATTAACATTTGTGTCATTGCTTTCAATTAGTGCATCATACGGTAGTATAACAAAAGCACAATCTATCTGGTCTATGTCGGGTATTCCATCAGAACCGATTAATGCTCCACCAACAATCGATATCGTCTCACCCACTTTCAATGAAACCTTTATTTCGCCACTCGTTACGATTGACTTTAGAATAAACGAACCTGAACAATGGTTTGAATATAATGCAAGCATAGGAGTCCCGCCCTACATTCACGCAATGACCCCATACCCTCACAACTTGGTCGCTGGAAACATAACTTCAGTTTATTACATTTTAGATGGAGAACGGCAAAATCTTTCTGTACCTGTTCTTCCTGCTCTCCAACCTACAAACGGGAGTTTGCAAACGTATCTAAGTTATTCTATTCCGCTTCATCTGACTAATGGACAATACACTCTTCAAGTAGACGTTGAGGGAAGTAGCTTTTATATGCCAGACATCTTCACGGGCAACATTTCAGAAATAGCTGTAAATGCGGTTGCCCAACCGATTTATTTTGTTGTTAATTCTCCACAGCCTCTCATTACTGCTCCTAAAGAAATAACTTATAATGAAAACAATATACCTCTTCAATTTACGACAAGCGGTTTGTCCACTTCTTGGATTGGATACAGCTTAGATGGTAGAGTCAACGTTACCGTAACAGGCAACACAACCTTAACGGACTTAACTAATGGAAAACATTACTTGACTGTCTACGCAAATGACACTTTGGGGAACAGTTACGCTTCCCAAACGGTCTATTTCTCAATTAAAACAACAGACCTATATCTAACAATCGCAGTTATCGCCACACCGATAATTATTGTATGTTTGATTGTAGGTTTGCTTCTTTTTAGAAGGCATCGAAAAACCGCAAACTTAAAACAATGATCTTTTTCGAGCAATGACATAGCAGTTCTTTCGATGGTTCTCAAAGCTATGGCCCGACTAATTTAGCCTTGATTATTGGGGCAACCTTCATCACCGGATTGCCTTCAGCGTCAAACTCCACAGATAAGCCATATTGAGTCTGCGTGTTTAACGCTAACTCTAACGCGGCGAGTATTTCCTTGTTACCCAGCCTTGTCACCTCGTTCAATATGCTTTGGGTTTAGCTTACGGTACAATGCTACTCCCTCCAGTAAGAAGAGAGCCATGGCTACTCCAGTCATGCCTGTTAAAAAGTAGAAGCTGATTTGAACTACAAAGCCCTTTATTAGAGCGCTGAGCAGTATTATTGTTGTCTCGGCTGCGAAAGCTCCGAGAAAAAATAGGGAATAGAACATCAATCGTGGCACGAGGTTTCGGCCAACCCACACGTGCCCCTTGATGCTCGTCTTCTCCCTTAGAATGTAATCGCCGTACTGGTTTTTTTCGATTAAGCCCATGTCTTCAAGTTTCTGCAGGTGCCTGGATGCGACACTTGTGCTGCTAATATTTGCTCCTCTAGTTACGTCTCTTGTACCCACTGGCTTTGCGGCGTGGACCACGTATGCATAGACCGTTAATGTGTTGCCTTCAAGTTCGCCGTTAGCCACTTTATGCCGACAACCTATGGATACGTTGTTTGCATAGCCCCAGTGGGGTTTGATGGATTCTCGATTGGCACTGGGAACGTTGGGTTACATGTTCCGTAAATAAATGCATTGCCATCTTTTGTAAGCACTATATGTTGCAGGACTTGGTTGCTTGGTCCCATGTTGACCGTGACGTTGCCGTTGTAGCTGACTGAGCCTATTCTGGTTACGTCGATGCTTAATGTTTTAGCGTTTCGAAGTTCAGTTACTGCTTGGTTTTGGTTTCCGTTGTAGCTTGCTATGTATGAGCTGATGAATCCTTGAGTAGAGGTTTGGTTTGTTGCTCCTTCTGGCAGACTGCTGTTGCTACCTACGAGTACAGTAAAGCCTCCTGATCCACCGGAGTAGCCGTTGTAGTTTGGAATGCCGTTGTATGTGACACCGTTTGCAAAGGTATAGCTGGTGCCTGGACCATAACCTGTTATGGCCATATAGCCTCCGCCTTGAATGCCTGGAATGTTGTTTATGCTTCCATGAAAGCCTAGTTCCTCTATGGTTGAGCAGACAGAGTAGGTTACGTTGACGATTGGTCCTTGGTCAGATGAGATCTGGAACTGATAGTATTCTATTTTTGCGTCTGCACCTTTGAGAGCAATGCCAGCAGGGGTCAATGTGACGTTTGCAAGTCCATTGAGTTCAACGCCGTCCCATGACGCTGTGCCATTTGAGCCACTTTGGTCAAGGTTAACATAAGCGTATGTAACATTGACGTTGAACCAAGGCGTTGATACAACTTGAGCGTTTGCCAGGTCAGCATTTGCTTTTGTTTGGGCCGCCATCAGGTATTCCATTGGTATTACTGTTGCGATTCCGATTGCTATGGCGAGTATTGAGCATAGTATTACTTTTTTTTCGACCATTTGGTTTTTCACCGCTCACCTATTAGCCAAGGCGCCTAATAATAGTCCCTGAAGAACAAAAGTGTTCCAAGAGTGTTCTCAAGAAGAACAGCTCGTGAAAATAAAATTTAGGGCATTGATTTGGACAATTAAAGCCTCTATGCGATAATTTCAACGTTTCTATGTTTGTTAAGTCTCTCGATTGATAAGAGCGACGTTGATTTTTTAAATCAAGTTTGATTCGTTATTTTATTCACACAGTCTGATTTGGGGTTGGGCCGCGTTCCGCCATCTTTTAGGTGCGGAACCTTAGAAACCCCGACCGCTTCAAGTTCGAATCGAGTAAAAGCTATTCCTTAAAGAATTTAATGCTTTTCTCCTAAGAATCTATCCGAGATTCGCATTTGCTTCTATGGTGCCTCCCATGGACAACACAAGACAGTTAAGAGCCATCTTAACTGTCGACTCACTAACTGGTATTGTGTAAGGAACATAATACCGCTCGCCTGCATCTTCGTAGACGACCGAATCATATTTGTGTTTGTAGTGCAACACGACCACGATAAGTATATTGACTCATTCATATCGCATTGCTTCTGCTGGTCGGGTTCTGGCTGCTCTCCACGCTGGATACAGGCTGCCAAGTGCACCTAGCAATACAGCAACACCTAATCCAAGCAGCACGAGTTCAGGAGTTATGGTTACGGAGATGGAAGCTGACGAAGCCGAGCCGATGGATACGCCTGCTGTTGATACAGTGCTATTTCCAGCTTGAGTTGGATGGGGAAGCAGCAGGTTGGCAAGCGAGGTTGCACCGACTGTGCCAATTACTATACCCACTATGCCTGCGATTAAGCTCAGCAGTACACCTTCGAGCATAAACTGCCCCAAAATTGCCATGCTACTTGCACCTAAGGCTTTCAAAGTTCCAATTTCGCGGGTTCGCTCACGCACTGTATACAACATTATGAATAGCACGATTGCGGCAACCACCACAGTGACAACAGCAATTTCCAGTGTACCGGTACTTTGGATTTGGCTCATGGAAGCTTGCGTCATCTGCAGCTCCTCGTTGGTCTGGGTTTGCATTTGTATCACCGAATCTACTAGGGAAGCAGCTATCGAAACCGACAATTTGGGGTACATGATACTGATTTTATTGGCGACATCTTCTACAATGGTGACGTTGTCGGCAAAAACCTTAAAGTCAGTTACATCTCCCGTGTTATTAGTTACTGTCTGCGCGTCGTTAAGGTTCATGTAAGCGTCGGTTTCGTTGAGCGGTGTATACCCCTCTATACCGACCACCTGGAAAGTTTGATTTAAAATGTTAACAGTTCCACCGACAGTGACGTTGAAATGATCGGCAACTCGCTCCTGCAGCACAACCACGCCGCTATCGCCTGCCTGCAAGTTACGCCCAGCCGTAATGTTCGAGGCCAAAAGTAATGAGTACATGCTTAGCAAAGAAGCATTGTCTAAAGGAAATCCGTAGATGTTATATGCAAAGTCGCTATCGTTCGCTGCTTGATCAAAGATGGGTATGACGTTGACGACGCCCGAGATTGACGTAAGGTTGGCGTAGCCTGTGACATTCATAATTGGCTGCTCAAGGATGGTTTGATTATCAGGACCCTCATTCGGAACAGAGACTGCTGGCAGATGGCAATCTATTTGGGTTGCCACCGAATTCACAGTTGCATTAACGGATTGAGTCACCTCTGTTAAGTTATCAATGGTTTGTTGGGTGGCGACTTTGCTTGCAGTTATGCTTGGCGGAATCGAGATCAACATTGCCAAAGCAAAGCTCAATACCACAATTATGAGGAGCGATCTGGTTTTTCTTCTGGAAATGTTTAGGGTTGCTCTGATAAGTATACCCATTGTTTTACCTCTAATTAAAAAATACGAAATTGAATGGGATTTTGCTTGATTTGTTCAGCTTCCGCCGATGTCTGATGCCTATTTTTTTCTCGCATTTTTCTTTTTGCAATGATCACAGCGGAGAGGACTATTATGATAGCAACCAAAAGGATAATTGTTAACGATTGAATGGGGAATATTGATGATGAAGTTGCTTTATTTGTACCTGTGCTTATCAATGAAACCACTGAAACCTTACCGATCCAATTAACTACAGGGCTATCAGTTGCAGTATAGGCAAGATTTGTGACATAGGCATATTCGCCGTTCGCGCTTATAGCTATGCCATATGGGCTGGTTCCAGCTGCAAGTGTCTGATCTACTGTATTCGTGGCAGTGTTTATCACTGAGATTGAATCGTTGAAGTAGTTTGTAACGTAAGCGTATTTGCCGTCAGGTGCGATAGCGACACAGGTAGGAGAGTAAAACCCGGTTATCGTCCTGGTCACTGCATCGTTGACGGTGTTTATTACCACTACAGCTGAATCGTTTATGACATAGGCATATTCACCGTTTGGCGTTATCGCCACAGCACTAGGGTTGCCTCCAATGGTTACCGTTGCCGTGACATTGTCTGTTGCGGTGTTTATTACCGCAACTCTGCCGTCCCCGGTTGTAATATAAGCGTATTGGCCATCAGGCGTAATTGCTACAGCCTGAGGAAGGCTAGAGCCGCCGATAGTTATTATGCGGGGTGGCGCTGAGCTGGTAAAATTTAAGTTTGTATTGGTAACGTTTAAACTTGGAATGGTTATGTTCGCTGTTACTGTGTTAGTGGAGGTGCTTATCACCGCAACCGCTCCATCGTTATTTGTAACGTATACGTATTTGCCATCTGGTGTCACAGCCACACCATGATTAGGGTTTCCTCCAATGGTTATCGTCGCCACTAATGTGTTAGTCGTTGTGCTTATTACTGAAACATACCCCTCCTGTCCTGTTGGACTATTTATGTCTGTAACATAGGCATATTTTCCATCAGGCGTAATAGCTATGCCAGTAGGCCAGTTTTGCCCTGTTATCGTATTTGTTACCTTATTTGTAGCGGTGTCTATCAATGAAACATTTTCCCCATTAGGAACATAGGCATATTCACCGTCGGGCGTTAGAGACACAGCGTAAGGAGTGCCTCCTATAGTCACAGTTGTCGAATTCACACCTTGGACTGGCTGAAATAGTGGCGTGAAAGCAAAAAGTATGAGTGCAAAAATAATACAACCAATACTCAAAGTCTTTATTGTTCCTCTATTCATCCTTAATGCATCTCCTTCGTTTTTGATTCATGCTGAAAAGGGCCTTTTTGCTGGTCTTGGAGTATTTTGCCGTCATTTAGCAATAGGATTCGTTGAGTCTTTGCCGCAACTTGTTCATCGTGTGTTACCATTATGATGGTTGTGCCTTGTTTCTGGTTGACATCTACCAACAGCTTCACAATTTCCTGCTTGTTAGTCACATCTAAATTTCCAGTTGGCTCGTCAGCCAAAATTATGGCGGGATCCTTTGCTAAGGCGCGGGCGATGGCGACCCGCTGCTGTTCTCCCTGACTGAGACGTTGGGGGCTGTGTTGCTCACGACCAGACAAGCCAACAGTAGCAAGAAACTCCTTGGCTCTCGCGCCTCTCTGACCTTGGAATTTGCCTGCAAGCTCCATGGACAACTCCACATTTTCCCGAGCGTTCAGATACGGCATAAGGTTGAAGTTTTGAAAAATAAAACCTATTTTGTCGCGACGTATCTTGCAGAGTTTTGACTCAGGCAATTTTGCAGCGTCTACATTGTCAATTAGCACTATACCGCTTGTTGCCTTGTCAATGCAGCCGATGACGTTAAGTAGCGTGGTTTTGCCGCTGCCAGAAGGACCCATGATTGCTGTGAATTCGCCTTTTTTTACTTCAAGGTTAAGGTTGGTCAGGGGTTGGACTTCTCGCCTGCCTATCTTGTAGATTTTGGTTAAGTTTTCAATTTTTAATACTAAATCATTCATATCTCATGGCCTCCGCAGGTCTAGTTCTTGCTGCCTTCAAGGCAGGATACAGGCTTCCAAGTGCACCTAGCAATACGGCAGCGCCTAAGCCGAGCAGCATAATTTCGGGGGTTATAGGGGCTGCGATAATATTGGATCCGTTGCCGAGAAAGGGCCTTGGACCAGAGGTGATTCGTGTCAGAATCATCGTTCCGTTTGGTAGGGTTTCTGGAGTGGCCCCGACTTGCACAGGGGTTGGCAGTAGTAAACTGGATAGTGTTGGTACCGCGAACACACCGATTGCTATAGCCACTATGGCTGCTATCAGGCTTAGCACGATACCTTCAAGAATAAATTGTGCAAGGATTGCTGAATCGCTGGCGCCCATCGCTTTCAGTGTGCCGATTTCTTTAGTTCTTTCCCGAACGCTGAATAACATAATGAACAATATTATTGCAGCGTCTGCAATGACGGCAATACATATTTCCACAATGCCAGTGCCTTGGATTTGGTTTAGGTTGTTTTGGGCTGCTTGGATTAGTTCGGCCATTTGGTTTTGCAATGGCTCAGCCGCGTTTAGCTGAGATAAACCGTCTGTTACTTGCAGGTTAGGGTCTAGGCTGCTGATTCGGGCTGCGACTGTATTGACATTATCGATGTTGCCAACAAATACGTTGTATGACGATGCTTCGTCAGTTGCATTGGTGACGGCTTGGGCGTCAGCTATACTCATGGTGGCGCCATGCGTACCTTGCGGTAGCTCACTGCCTTCGATCCCAACTACCGTGAAGTTTAGCCCAGAAATGGTAACAGTTCCACCTACGCTTGCACTGAAATTCTTTGCGGTTTCCTCGTCTAAAACAACAACACCACTATCGCCGACTCGCAAGTTTCGCCCTTTAGTAATATTCGCGGGTAGAAGTGACGGTTCCTTTAGCAATGAAGCGGTATCTAAAGGTATACCGTAGATTGTATACGACCGATTAGCCGTGGGCAATTCATAAAGTATTGGTATAACGTTTGTGACATCTGGGATTGACGTTATGTTATTGTATAATGATTCGTTCATAAGTAGCTGCGGAAGATTGACATCTGATATACTGATCGTTGGGCTTAAGTATGGCGGTGGATAGTCGCATTGTATTTCAGTCGACGACAAAGTTACAGTTGCATTAAGAGCTCCGTCAGCACCTATTAGATCATTAAATGTTTGTTGGGTTAGTGCTTCCCTCGCATTGATGCTTGGCGGCAGGATGATTAGCAGCGTTAAGGCCAGGCTTAATGCAATGATTACTATCAGGGCTCGGGTTTTTCTTCTTGAGAGGTTTTTGGTTGCTCTGGTTAATATTCCCATTTTTGTGCCTCCCTATTACGCCTACTATTGCTGGTGGCAGGTACCTTATAAGACTTACTATTGATGATGGTAGGTAATGCCAGAACTGACCGTTTATCAAAAATGCCTCTGCACGCTGTCCACCTGATTTTGGAAAACGTTAAAAGCCTACCACCCATTATGGTATGTGAGGAAGCACAACGGCCGAAGACAAAAAAGCATCACTCTCCCAGTACAACCTCGAGGGAAAACAGCTCGAAGCCTTCTTAGGACCATTAGAAGCAAACATAATTCAAACGATATGGTGCTCAAAGAAGAGACCCATCACAGTAAGAGAAGTACTCGAAGAATTAAAAAAGAAAAAACAAGTCGCCTACACCACTATCATGAATACAATGGACAGACTCTATGAGAAGGGTCTTCTTGACCGAAAAATCGAAAAAAGCAAAGGCGGCGCCTACCTCTATTATGTTTACTGGCCCAAGCTGGAAGAGGCACACTTCAAGGAAGCCGCAGTCCGCCAAGTATTAAGCAGCCTCATAGACAACTTCGACGAACTCGTCACCAACTGCCTCGTCGAAAAAGCCGCAGCTAATGGCCAGCAGTTGGAAGCCCTGAAAAAGAAAATCGATAAAACCTTAAAAGAAAAGAAAAATGACCCTCTATGGTAGGCTTAAATGATTTTCTGTTTCAAATCTTTCAGCCATACTTCTTCTATTCAATCGTGTTTCTCTCAATAGCTTTTGTCGGTGTCAAGATCTTTTTGAAATTTAGCCCCTTCATATCGAGGCGGCTTCAAAGCATCATATGGCTCATACCGCTTCTTATCCCAGTTACCGTGCTGTTGCTATTTCATCCTCAAACAGTAATTAGCACCTCGTCTTTTGTGCCTCAGAGTCCTGTTCCTGGCTTTGGCGTTGCTGCCTCGGCTAACCCAAGCTTCTTGTCGTTAACGGGCTTACTGTGCATTAGTGGAGTAGCTGCAGCTGCAGGTTATCTTGTGTTTATGCTGTCTTTCGGAAGTAAAATAGCACATAAGCGATTTCACATAATCATGATGGCTCAAGATGAATACATGTCCATCCAAGAAAAAGTGAAGGAAACCGCTCACAAACTTAGCGTTCAAGAACCCAAAGTTGGCTTAGTCGATGATTTGATGCCTAACGCCTTTACAGTTGGCTACGGGCGGAACACTATGATAGTTTTCTCGTTGGGTCTTCTAAACATGCTGGATACAGACGAGTTAACAGCGGTTATTTCTCATGAATTAGCACATATCAAAGCAAGAGACTACATCTTCAAGAGCACGTCATACGCATTAAACATCCTGTCATTTTTTAACCCACTCTCATATTTTACAGCATCCCACTCTCAAAAGGAGCGTGAATTGCTTGCTGACCAGAAAGCTGCAGCTCTCCTCAACAAACCTAACTTGATGGCGGAAGTACTTAAAAAAGTCGAAACAGTAGTGCAAGAGTTTCCTAAGCCCAGTTTTGCAGATAGGCTTTCTTCCAGCCTGTTTCTTGTCTCCCCCCTTGCTCACAGACCAGGAATACTTGCCTCTCACCCCCAAATATCCCAAAGAGTACAAAACATAAATGCCCTCGCCGCCAAACCATCAAAAAAACGTAGATACATGATTGCCACCGCCGTAATATTGGGCATCATTCTTTGCACAGCTCTAATAGTGGGCTATTCAACCGTACAGGCTCAAAAGGCATTTGACCAAAAAGAAAATACCGACTTAATCAATGGACAAACCTTCTACCTTTATAATACATCTTGCCCTTTTGATCCTGCGCATCCGACAGGCATCTTTTTCGCCAACAAATCGAACCTGCAACTTTTTCTATCATCTTTAGCGCAAGGCAACACTTACGTAAGTTGTTATGTGGACGGCAATGGAGTAACTCACGCTTATTCATCGGAAATACCGAATCTCGTTGTGGTCAATGGACAAAGTATCTTAGTCAATGGACATAGTTCCTTTATCGGTTACGGCTTTATTGGTAACGAATCGTGTCCTTTAGATGCTGCTCATCCAACAGATTTCTTTTTCCTCAACGCGCTCGTGCTTAACGAACCTATCTTGCAAGGTCCTCCTCTGCAAGGCGGCGGTAACATAAGCTATGTTTTGAGTTTTCAAACGTTAAGTTAAAATTCAATAAATAAAAATGAAAAGTGCGGGGGCTCTGCGTTTTCTTGCAAGTTATAACAATTTAACTCTAACCAATAATCGGAATTGCACAGTACTCTTCTTTAGTTCTGCAAATCCGATAGCACCCTTACTTAGAATCTAAGGATAAGTATGACGTGTCCGATGAATCAAATAACTTCTAGACGTTGCCTACGTTCCGATTTTCCTGAACAAAATTTAGCCCGCTTGATTGACTTGCATAGCATCCGCTGGAGTATAAAATTAACGTCAAAAAAAGGTTTACAAGAAACAAGATTTGTTTCAGCTTGTTTTTTAAACTATGAGGGCTGTTTTGATCAAAAAAAGAAAAAGAGAAAGGAAAATTCTAAGTTCCTGTTGCAGTCAGGTGCTCCGCTCAAGATTTTACCCTCCTGATAATTTATGGTAACAAGTTGTTGGTTTGAATCAAAAACTCCAATTGAAAATCGGTTAAGCTTACAGCATGCTCTAAGGTGTAATGGTCCAAACTGGCGTTACAGTCCAATTAGTAACAGTTCCTTCGTGGAAAATGCTTATGTTGCTAAGATTCACCGTCTCTTTGCCCTCTAAAACTCCAAGTGTTTGATTGCTAACGATCAGAATTCCTAATGCCTCACCATAATCTAAAACAAAAGTGTTTGTTGCATTGTCGGTTCCAAAAATGCCGCCGTGCAAGGGAATTGTCATGTTTATTTCTGATGTCCCAGTGGCATTGTAAGCAACAACGTGCAACCCTACGTTATAAGCTGTACCTAACCCCGTGTTGGTTACTGAACCATTTATTTGAAGGTAGCAATATGAAGTAGAGGGAGTGAACACCATTCCAACTTGGTACCATGGGTATTCTTGTTCATTTAATCTGGTTACAAGATTTGCTGATGACAAATTGGTTGTTTGGCTTCTTCCATCATAATAAAAGATTGTTGCTGCAGCTACACTAACTAAGATAATCACTATCAAGAATGAAACGACTATTATTTTTTTATTCATTGAATCTATTGGTTTATTCTAGGCAATGCCGATTTAAGGCTTGTTGCTTGGACACCATTCTTCACTGTGTTAACGTGCCTATCCTTCCATTAACACCCTAGATTATGTAATAAGCTTAACACCTTTTCAAATTGAGTTTTTGATCCAGTCGGCGGTATGGTATCATAAGTTGTGGTAGAGGTTGATGACGGCTGCGATCCGTTGAGCTTCGCCGCTCCAGGTGATCCAGTCATTGATCGCCTCACCTGACGCGGTAAAAAACCCTCATTAAGCAAAGCCTTCTCCAAAGCACGCACGAGGTCCCATGGGGCATCGCGCAGATCTTTCTCTGCTAAGTCTGGGTAGCAGGGCTTCATCATCCTTAGAAGTGCCTGCAGTTCGAATTCGCGCTGATCATCCTTGTAAAACTTCGCTAAATCGCTTAGCTCGCTATGGGTAAGTAATACGAATTTGACCCATCCGGCGCCAGTCACATTAGCCTCCTGTGGAACCTTGCTACTCTTAAGCAGGCCTACGCTAAAGTTTTTGAAACGCTCCTTTTGCTCTGCTTCATACTCGTTGAATGCGGCTTTTAGTTTCTCGAAACCTTCACTATCAAATTTTTCTTCGCTCATCAAATCATCTCATTAAAAACTATTAATGACCGTTAATACTTCGTGCATTTGAGTTCAAGAGGAACGGACGATACTGTTAGGTTGTGTGCTTCTTCTGAATTCATTTTACGCTTTGAGATGATTTCAACATCTTTAATAGCGAGATTCTGTTACCGCATTAACGAGGAATCAAGACGCGGTTTTGCAGGTTGTTCAGCCTAATTTTAGTCTCTGCGCTTTTAGTATCCGCATGTTTGATGGTTCCCGCTCACGCAGTATCGGCATGGACTATCCAGACAGTAGGTCCATCCACAAACGGTGAACCGATTTCTCTCGCCATAGGCTCAAATGGCAACCCTCATATTGCCTACAGTAATTACCCAAACACCGATGAGCAATCAGGCACTTGGAACATAACATACGCTAGTTGGAACGGTTCAGCATGGAACATCCAAACCATAGCTCCCCAAATAAGAGGACAAGGCAGCCATCTCGCTTTGGACTCCGACAACAATCCCCACATTTGTTATGACTATTCATCGCCTTTCGAAAGTGAATTGAATTATGCAAGTTGGACGGGCTCAAACTGGACCATCCAAACAATAGACCAAAGTTCCCTCAGTATAACAGAAGAATATCTGGTGATAGACTCTCACAATAACCCACACGTATTGTACACTGAGGGCAATAATTTAATGTACGCTAGTTGGACGGGCTCAAACTGGACCATCCAAACAGTGGATTCAGTGGTAGCATCTTCAACTTTTTATGGTGACTCTTTTGCTTTGGATTCAAGCAATTACCCACATATACTTTACGGAGTCCAAACAGGTACAGCTACTTATTATGGGGAGCCAACCGTCTTGTACAACGTAAAGTACGCCGACTGGAATGGTTCAGGCTGGAGTATTCAAACCGTATTCACAAATGCTACTTCATTTAGTAATATTGCTTTAGACTCTCATAGTTATCCACATTTCACTTACACAATTAACGGTCCTTTGAAATATGCAAGTTGGAACGGATCAACTTGGAAAACCCAAACCATAGATTCAAAACCTGGATACAATGACGCTGGTTTCTATGCATCAGACGTTTGCACCAGCAGTTTTCTGACAATAGACCAACACAACAACCCGCACATAAGCTACTGGAGATACAATTACGTGGAAGACACAAGCAACGACGTCGGCTTGATGTATGCTTACTGGACTGGCTCATCTTGGAACATTCAAAATGTAGACTCAAACGGCACTGTCTACGGGGCTGGACCAATAGCGTTGGATTCGGCAGGCAACCCGCACATAGTTTATCCCTCATTAGATTCTGAATTGCCCTCCTACTTTGTTAGCATAAAATACGCCACACTTACAGGGTCCACGACAACTCCTTCAACGCCATTATCATTAGTAATACTTCTTTCCTTAGTTATCGCCGTGATAGCCATAGTTCTGGTTGTTAGCATAATAGCATACAAAAGAAAATATCGGCGTCACCTTCGTTAGCCTGAAACTAAGCGGTTAAGACAATGTTGCTTAACGTGATTTTTGGCGTTCCTGACCCTGTTGTCGTTCCCTGTGGCCCCCAAATAACAGTAACTAATGAGCCGTTGAGAACATCTGTTAATAACGCGGCGTAGTTTGCTGGAACATAAAGCGCTGAAGCTTTAAACGTGTAGGACTGGTTGCCGCTTGCCGTGAAAGCTGGCGACGGAGACCCACCTGAGGAGCAAACGTATTCCTTGATCATTTCTGCTTTGACGTCCATAGTGAAGTCAGTTAGAAAGCCGATTGCTGCGCCGCCCACTTGAACAACTGCATTCCGACTTAGAACTGGCGTAGTTGCTAAACTCATACTTTTTCACCTCGATTAACAATTATTCAGATCAAATTATGGTACGATTAGAGGCTATTGGGTATATGTTATCCTTGCAGGATATTTTGAATTTGTTCTTCAATCGCAGGCCCAAACTCGGGCAAATGCTGATAAACCGAGTTAGTCAAGAAAAGCCTCGGAGACATTTTCCTTGTACCAAACTCAATATAATACGCATAAGGCGCCGTAGCTTTAACGCTAAGTTGAAAATTGCTGGGTTGCTCAACAGCCAGGGTGCTTTTCAAATATCCCGTTCTGACTGGAACTAACGTGTTTGCAGTCGCCAAAATATCCTGTGCAACATTCATCATAGCTTGCCCAACAGCTTCCGGGTACTGCTCACAGAGACACTCAAAGCAACTGCTCAGAACATCAAAATTTAGCAAGTCAACTGAAATGTGAACACTCAACAAAATCCCTCTTACGCAAAGTACTGTAAATTAAAATGAATTAATTGCGCCTAAAACGGTGGCGCAGTTCCCGAAATCCATGTTGGCACAATTTGATAACTTGTTACATTTGTGCTGTTAGTGCCCAAATACAGTGTAATGGTTCCACTTTCTCCACTGGCAAGGGCTGTTCCAGAACCTATATAAGGTCCAAAAAGTGGCGGAATCGGTGGACCATATGATAAATCCATAGCGTTAATTTGTTGGCCACCGCTAAATAATTGAGCCATTAGGTAGACCCATGCTGATGTTGAATTAGATGTAGGAAAAGGATCTGGCAGTGGAGACACTGTTGAATAATCATTGCGTATGGTGACACTAATTATAATGCAAGGTCCACCCCACGTAACTTCTGTGCCATTTGAATAAGTATACGTTTGAATCGGATAGTAACCGTAACTTGAATTTGTTGAAACTACGAATATTTTACTATAATTACCCTCATAGGGTAAATAATAGCCATCGCTGATCTGCGAAGAATGGGCAAGTTTACTTTGGAAAACTCCTACTTGATTATACTCGTATACTGCGGCTGCTGAACTGGCAATTAAGAGAGCCACGAGTAGCAAAGCAACTGGTTTTAAGCCTACTTTAAAATTAAAACGGTGTATTGACTTTTCCTGTGATATCGGCTTTTTATCGGTTGCATTCTCCACTGTTCGGACGGTTAATAAGGCGTCTTTTCCTTGGTCAGAGAGGCAATATTTACCGTATTCATCAGTTTTTATCAAGCCATTTAGTTTGGTTAAGTGATGTTGTAGATGTCCGCCGCTTTCAATGCCTGTTTTCTTTTTCAAGTCGGCAAAACCGATAGCGCCTTCACTTAGAACCTTTAGGATAAGGATGCGTGTTGGATGCCCCAATGCATCGAAGACTTCTGCCCGTTGTCTGTCAGTCTCTACCTGTTTTTCATCTTCCATTTTCTCTCTGCCTCAACCTGTCTTGTCCATGTCCATATCCATTAGCCTATTTAATCCCTCTATTGTAGACCGAATGGAAAAGCCGATTAATGGTTAGTCCAGTTTTCTGGACAAGACTTAAGTTATTGATCTTTTCTCGAGCCACGTATACCTTTCTATCTCATTCATATCGCATTGCTTCTGCTGGTCGGGTTCTGGCCGCTCTCCATGCTGGGTACAGGCTGCCCAGTGCGCCTAATAATACTGCGACACCTAATCCAAGCAGCACGAGTTCAGGAGTTATGGTTACGGAGATGGAAGCTGACGAAGCTGAGCCTATAGAGACACTTGTTGTTGATACGGTGCTATTCCCCGCTTGAGTTGGATGCGGAAGCAGCAGATTAGCAAGCGATGTCGCGCCGACAGTGCCAATTACTATACCCACTACGCCAGCGATTAAGCTCAACAGTATGCCTTCAAGCATAAACTGCCCCAAAACTGCCATGCTACTGGCACCCAAGGCTTTCAAAGTTCCAATTTCGCGGGTTCGTTCGCGAACAGTGTACAGCATTATGAATAGCACGATTGCTGCAACAACCACAGTGACAATAGCAATCTCCATTGTGCCAGTGCTTTGTATTTGGCTCATGGAAGCCTGCGCCATCTGTAGCTCCTCATTGGTCTGGGTTTGCATTTGAATCACCGAGTCCACTAAAGATGCAGCTATCGAAACCGACAATTTAGGGTACATAATGCTGATTTTGCTGGCGACATCTTCTACAGAGGTGACGTTGCTGGCAAAAACCTTAAAGTCAGTTACAGCTCCCGTGTTATTAGTTACTGCCTGTGCGTCGTTGAGGTTCATGTAGGCGGCGGTTTCGTTAAGAGCCGTGTATCCCTCGATGCCGACCACTTGGAATGTTTGGTTTAAAATGTTAATAGTTCCACCAACAGTGATGTTGAAGTGATTTGCAACTCGCTCCTGAAGCACAACTACACCGCTGTCGCCTGCCTGCAAGTTTCGTCCAGCCGTAATGTTCGAGGGCAAAAGCAACGAGTACATGCTCAGCAAAGAAGCATTGTCCAACGGTATCCCATAGACGTCATACGCGAAGCTGCCGTTGTATTCTGTTTGGTCAAAGATGGGTATGACGTTGGTGACGTCTGGGATCGAGGTGAGGTTGGAGTAGTCTGTCACGTTCATAACTAGCTGCTCAACGATGGTTTGATTATCAGGACCTGCATTGGGAACAGAGACCGCTGGCAGATGGCAGTCTATTTGAGTTGCTACGGCAGTTACCGTTGCATTAACGGATTGGGTAGCCTCTGTCAGGTCTGAGATGGTTTGTTGGGTGGTGGCTTTGCTGGCGGTGATGCTTGGCGGAATCGAGATCAACATTGCCAAAGCAAAACTCAATACCACAACAACCAGTAGCGACCTGGTTTTTCTTCTGGAAATATTTCGGGTTGCTCTCGAAAGTATTCCCATTTATTTTACCTTCTGATTAAAAAAATAGAAAAGAAGGTTATGTTGCTTTGTTGGTCAGTGGAGTTTTTGCTGTTGCTTGTTTTTTCTTGGCTTATTTTTGCCGAGTTGGATTTTTCCGCTTTTTTCATTGCAATGATAACTATAGAGAACACTATTATGATACCGACAAGCAACGCGACTGTTAACGATTGGGTAGGAAACTCTGGAACAGCAGGGGACGAAGAAGCAGTTGGTGCCGTGTTTGTAGCTGTGCTAATCACCGAAACAGAACCGACCCAATCAGCTACGGGACTTTGAGTTGCAACAGAGACAAGATTTGTAACATACGCATATTCACCGTTAGGCGTTATGGCTATGCCATAAGGGCTGGATCCAACAGTTACTGTTTGATCCACTGTGTTCGTGGCTGTGTTTATCACCGAAACCGAATCGTTGAAGTAATTTGTAACGTAGGCGTATTTGCCGTCAGGCGTTATAGCTACACCGCTAGGAGCGGCAGAATCAACTATTGTCGCCGTCACTGTGTTCGTAGCGGTGCTTATCACTGAAATCATACTGCTGTTCGAAGTTCCAACACAAACATAGGCGTATTCGCCGTTAGGGGTTATAGCCAATGCGTTAGGGGTGTCTCCATATCCAAGGTTTATCGTTGCCTCTACAGTATTCGTAGAGGTATTTATCGCCGAAATCGCGCCATCGGCGCATGCAACATAAGCGTATTCACCATTGGGCGTTATCGCTACAGCTTGAGGAAGGCTACTGCCGCTGGGCATAGATATGCCCCCTATTGTGGTGGTAGCAGTTAAGGACGCAATAGTTATGTTCGCCGTTACCGAGTTGGTTGCTGTGCTTATCACTGCAACTGCACCGTCATCATTTGTAACGTAGACATATTTGCCATCTGGAGTTATTGCCACACCGGTATTGGGGTTACCTCCAACGGTTATCGTCGCCGTTACCTTGTTAGAAGCCGTGCTTATTACTGAAACTAAGCCTTCTTGGTTTGTTCCCGTATTTGTGTCTGTAACGTAGGCGTATTTTCCGTCTGGCGTTATAGCTATGCCGTTAGGCCAGTTTTGTGTAGGTATTACCGCTGTTACCTTGTTTGTAGCGGTATTTATGACTGAGACATTTTCTGAAAAATTTGGAACATATGCATATTTGCCATCGGGAGTAAAAGCTACGGCATAAGGAACCCCTCCAACAGTCACAGTCGCCGCGTTTGCAGCTTTAACTGGCTGAGGTAAGGATGTGAAAGCACAGATTAAAACGACGAAAATGATGCAGCCAACGCTCAAAGTCCCTGTTATTTCTCGCTTCATTCTTGCTAGGCCTCCTTTGATTTTGATGAACTGTCGAGAAGAGCATCTTTTTGGGGTTGCTTATCTTTGATTATTTTTCCGTCGTTTAGATAAAGCGTTCGTTGAGTCTGAGCTGCAACCTGCTCGTCGTGGGTTACCATTATGATGGTTGTGCCTTGTTTTTGGTTAAGGTCTGCCAGTAGCTTCACGATTTCTTGCTTGTTTGTCACATCCAAGTTTCCAGTGGGCTCGTCAGCTAAAATTATTGCGGGATCCTTGGCTAGGGCGCGGGCGATGGCGACTCGCTGCTGTTCACCTTGGCTGAGGCGTTGGGGGCTATGTTGCTCACGACCCGACAAGCCAACCGTAGCAAGAAACTCTTTTGCTCTCTCACTTCTTTGGCCTTGGAATTTGCCTGCAAGCTCCATGGCTAACTCCACGTTTTCTCGAGCGTTCAGATATGGCACAAGGTTGAAGTTTTGGAAGATGAAGCCTATTTTGTCGCGGCGTATTTTGTAGAGTTTTGACTCGGGCAATTTTGCAACGTCTACGTTGTCGATTAGTACTTTGCCGCTTGTTGCCTTGTCTATGCAACCAATGACGTTAAGCAGAGTGGTTTTGCCGCTGCCAGATGGCCCCATGATTGCGGTGAACTCGCCTTTTTTTACTTCAAGGTTAAGGTTTGTTAGAGGTTGCACATCTCGTTTGCCTATTTTGTAGGTTTTGGTTAAGTTTTCAATTTTTAGTACTAAATCACTCATATCTCATTGCCTCCGCTGGTTTAGTTCTTGCTGCCTTCAAAGCAGGATACAAACTTCCAAGAGCACCCAACAATATGGCCGCGCCCAATCCGAGCAGCATAATTTCGGGGGTTATAGGGGCAGCGATAACGTTAGATCCGTTGCCAGTGAGAATGGGCCTTGGTCCAAAGGATATTCTAGTCAGAACCACCGTTCCGTTTGGAGCCCATCCAAAGCCGACAGCAGTTTGCACGGGGGTTGGTAGCAGCAGGCTGGCTAATGTTGGTACGACGACCACACCGATTGCTATGGCAACTACGGCAGCTACCAAGCTGAGCACGACGCCTTCAAGCATAAATTGCCCCAAAATCGTTGTGTTGCTAGCCCCCATTGCTTTAAGCGTGCCAATTTCTTTGGTTCTTTCCTTGACAGTATAGAGCATGACAAATAACACTATCAAGCTTG
>Ga0208191_1000619_pt1 | contig 23524 bp, 26 predicted proteins | sample June2015DPH_13_5_FD_184709 | JGI IMG/M metagenome (GOLD analysis project Ga0208191, IMG submission 184709) | Peatland microbial communities from SPRUCE experiment site at the Marcell Experimental Forest, Minnesota, USA - June2015DPH_13_40... | ecosystem: Environmental > Terrestrial > Soil >... | reverse complement strand
GCCTCATGGGGCGGTATGAAGATTTTTGGATGGTGACCGAGTCGGCGCTGGTATTTGCCTGCCGTAGTCTGGGCCTCGCGTGCCCAGCCGAGATCCGCAAAGAGTTGATGGAATCTTATCTGCACCTCGATACCTTTCCCGAGGTAAAGTCAGCGTTGGGTAAGTTGTCAAAACATAAGTTGGCGATCTTATCGAACGGCTCGCCGCGAATGCTCGCGGCCGCGGTGGAGAGCGCCGGTCTGAAAGGCGTATTCGCCGACGTGATCAGCGTTGACGAAGTGAAGATCTACAAGTCGAGCCCGCGCGTGTACGCCCTGGCCTCGCAACATCTAGCCGTACCCGACAATGCGATCGCGTTCGTATCGTCGAATTTCTGGGACATCGCGGGCGCCAAGTCCTTCGGGCTCTGGACGTGCTGGGTGAACCGGGGCAAGCTTCCTGAAGACGAATTGGGAGTCAGGCCGGACGTCACCGTGGACACGCTGGATGGGCTAATCCCGGTTCTGGGATGAGTACTACTATCTACCGCATTGCCAAGGTCGAGATGAATACGCCACGAGACCGGCAGGTAATCGAGCGCCGCTTTGGGCCGCTGGGCAGCGGCGCGCAGAGCCTCGCCATCCGGGGAGTGAAGCATTCACTTTCGCAGTTGCTTTCACAAATCGGTGCGGAGTTCGACGACAGCAAGCCCATCGACGCACTGACGTTGTCGGAAGGACATTACGTGCTCCGCTATATCGATGGACAGGACCAGCGCGTGGTTGCAGCTGAGTTCGACGACGACTTTCGATTACTAAGCGAAATGCGAGCCAGCCTCTCGGAGTGGGAAGGCGATGGCTCAAACCTGGTCTCTTACAGCGGACACTGAACTGAATCCGGCAAACACATTGGGGCGGTTTCGGTGATCGACGCCTTGGTTCGACCCCCCTGGAAGCGGTCTTGTGAAATCAAAGACTTAGGAGGTATTCCCGCCAGGTCTTTGATAAATAAAGACTTACTCGTAACATGTATTGTAATCAATAAGTTAGCTGTCGTTGTTGGGTAGGGAACGAGCCAAGTCTTTGAGGAATAATGACTTACATGTATCTTATTCAAAAATATGGAGATAGAGTGCGGTCCTCGCCTACAGCGGAGAGGGGCAGGACTGCACCATCTCGCCACCATGCCTTACTATTTCACCCATGACAGGAGCCAGCTATGAAAGATACGTTGCAGCCCGGCCTGACCTTTGAGTTCAAGTTTCGCGTGCCCGAGAACAAGACCGTCCCCTACCTCTACCCGGAATCTCCGGAATTCCAGTTGATGCCCAAAGTACTGGCCACCGGCTACATGGTGGGGCTGTTGGAATGGGCCTGCCTGCAGGCCATCCTTCCCCATCTCGATTGGCCGAACGAGCAGAGCGTCGGCACGCTGGTCAACTTCACTCATTCCGCCGCGACGCCACCGGGAATGACCGTAACCGTCCGCGTAAAGCTCGAGAAGGTCGATGGCCGCAAGCTCAGCTTCTCGGTCGTGGCCGACGACGGCATCGACACGATTTCCGAAGGCACGCACGAGCGCTTCGTCATCGACGCCGCCAAGTTCAACAGCAAGCTGGCTGAGAAGATCGCGCGCGCCGCCCGCGCCTGAACTCCCGGGAGGGTCGCGAACGTACCCCCCCTCCCCCCCCTATTTCCGCTAAAATATTGAATAATAAAGACTTACTTGCAAAATATTCAGGAATAAGGACTTAGCTGGACTGTCCCCATTTTGGGTGCAGCTTGTTTACTCCTAAGGTACTATCCGGCATCCGCAATTTTTTTTATATCACGGCCCTTTAGAATCATAGATTTGGCGGGGCAATAATATACTTGCCTCAGTGATAGACTATTTGCGCCGTGACAGGATGGGGGTGTAAAAAAGAACAAGCTTCGGTGCCAGCCGAAGCCTTTTAGAGGTCTGCGATCTCTCTACGCGCACATTAGCGCAGAGGGAATCCTTTGTCAAATCAAGAGCTTCTTCTTTTTCGCATAGTCGAAGGAACGAAAGAATACAAAATTTACAGCAATGGCGAAGTCGAGGGTTTCAGCGAAGGCACTATCGTCGTCAACTACTTCGACTGTCTTTTGGCCACAGCAATTCAAAAACGCGAGCGTCTCCAACCGCAAGGCTGACATGGTTCTCTATCGCTGGGCGCGGAGGCCGATCACAGGGAACGGCTTTATAGCTTTCGATTAGCCCCTTTGCGATCTGCATTGCGTCCGGCGAAAAGTAGTAGAACAGATTTTCAAAATCGTCTGATCTCTGAGAAAACAGAGCAGCCGTCCAAGGCTTACCGCCGTTCGCTATCAGGATTGCCGCGAAGGCATCCTGAAGGCGCTGTCCCTTGCCTCCGACGCCGCAGTCCTTGAAGGGAAATGTAGTCTTGTACCAAGTTTCCATAGCGCCGAGAATTATACTTCACCCGGTCCAAACCCACTTGACGAAGAGGATTAGAGCCATACACCCAGTAACGAGGCCCGTGAGACCTGACACGAAGGCCACGAGCACGGAGAGAAAGAACGCTTTGTAGTCCTCGGCCAAGGCATATGCGATCCAACAGACGATCCATGCCCCCAGAGAGCAGAGCAACCATCCCCACCATGGCAGATCAGACGGGCTAATCATAGCCGCCGCGAATTATAGCCCTCAAAGATGCAATTCCCAAGGCGATCCGAAGGGATCAACTTGTGCGGTGTTAACGCGAATAATTGCAATAGCATCGTGCTTCCCCCCGTCCATTTGATACAACAGACGATCAATATTGAGAGACAATCCCGTAAGCTGTTTGTCATCTTCCATAAGCACATACATGGGATTCGGGTCCAGAGGATCGCCTTCTTTTTTCTGGAGCTGTCCGGGTTTAGGTTTCTTTAGTCCATCAATCAAGGTCTTTAGCCGATTGTCTATATCGCCGCTTTCTTCCATTATTCCGTGCAAATCTGGAATCAGAAACAGCACATCCAGCGAACACACTAGCCCATTGGCCTCAGTAGCAATCGGAATGATTCTCAAGTCTTCTACTTTGTGGCGATCCGCGAGGTGATCAAGGAAAGGCTTCGGCGGATGAACGCGATTGTCATATTCATCAATCTCGACGACTCTAGCAGCGTATGATTTTAGAGCGGGATGAATCTCCCATAGTTTCTTGAACTGATCGCTTAGGAAACCACGAATGGCGTGTTTCTCCCATACTCTACGTTTACTGCTTTGCTGCGGCCTTAGGAGGTTGCCGTCATAAACAAGATGGAATTCCATAACGCTCCTAACCGGGACATCTGGCGGATCAGAATAGAGGATTCTACTTTGAGGGAATTGACTTTTGACACACGTAGATTTACCCTTCTTCCTATCAGGGTGCTACGTGTCTCAGAAGCCAACTCGCCCCGAACCTTCCGCCAAGAATGACAGGGGTGAATTTGGGAACTTCACGAGATTGCTAGACAAACTTCTTTCGGTACCACACTCCAAGATCAAGGCTGAATTGGACGCCGAGAAGCGAACGCCGAAGCGGAAACGCGCTGCTTCGGGCCACGCTTTTTCCGATACAGACTAGAACGGCGCTTTCGTTTCACCCTCCTTCCCGGTCAGTTCCTTGTAGGTGAGTTTCTTCCCGACCAGATTTCGTAATGCTAAATCAAACCGTGCAAAATCATCCATCGGATGCTCTTTGCTCCCTCGATTGTTATACCTGAAAACCTGTTCGTCAATGTAGCGGTCAAGGTGGAACGGTTCGACCGCGACGTAGGTGCCCGCTAGGTTCCGCTTCATCAGCGACCAGAAGTTCTCAAGGCCATTGGTATGCACGCGGCCATTGACGTATTGCTCCGAGTGGTCCACAACCTCATGCACGTACTTGGAGCGCAGCGCATCATAACCGCCGTAATTGTCGGTGTACACGTTGGAGCCGTGCTTCACGTTGCGCAAGACTTCATTTTGCAGGATGGTCCGCGAAGTGGTCGGTATCACTTTGGCGCGAATCTCTCGGCGCTGGCGATCCAGCAAGCCGATGACTACAGTCTTGGCCGCGCCTTTGTCAGCTTGGAATCGCGCTCTGCGGCCTCGGTGCATATTCCGCATTTTCCCGCCGATGAAGGTTTCGTCCACTTCGACTTCGTTTTCGCTCTCAGGACCGCCGCCTAGCTTCTCGGAAGTGCCTACACGCATAGCGAGCCGAATCCGGTGCAGCATAAACCACGCCGATTTCTGAGTTACACCAAGAGCGCGGTGAATCTCGTAAGAGCTAATGCCGTTCTTGCAGTTGGAGATCATCCACACAGCGGTGAGCCACTTGTCTAGGCCAATAGGGGAATCCTCGAAAACGGTATTGATCTTGGCGCTGAATTGCCGCTTGTCATGCTTGGTCTTGCACTCCCAAATGCGGCGAGTGGCAATAAAACTCACGTCCTTGGAGCCACAACGCGGGCAGTAGACGCCATCAGGGAAACGGCGGGCAGCTAGAAAGTGCAGGCAGTTCTCAGGATTGGCGAAGTAGAGGATTGCTTGCTGAAGGGTTTTCGGTTCAGGTGTGTGTTCCATGCTGCTAAGGTAGCACACTCAGTAATCTGCGTCAAGTATATTATTGCCTTTGGCGGGAGATTCCTTTCAAATCTTTGAGTTTAAAGGAGTTATTCGTAAAATATTCCGGAATAAGGAGTTAGCTTGCCTGGTTTCCTCGCTGGATTTGACAGGGGGCTTGACAGCTGACTGCCTCAATTTCTGTTTTCAAAGAGCGCCGACTAGTGGGGCTGCGGCAGCTTCGAGGAGCGTCTTGGTGACGCGCACACCTCGACCATGCTACAGGTCGATCTCCATTGTCGCCGACGGGCGGTTGGGTGTCTGTGATGGTGCTCACTGGGCGTTTGTGATGAAAAGAAGTCAAAGTCGCCGCCCTTCGCTTCGCGACAGGACGGGCCACGCACCCCGCGAAATGTATTGATATTTATATGTACATATTGTTAAACTTTCAATAGCGGCATGCAACATGCGTTTCGAGTGCGACGAGCGGAAGAACAAGCAAAATCTCGCCAAGCATGATGTCGATTTTCAGACGGCTGAACTGGTGTTCGACGACCCCTACGCCGTTACCATTCGGGACCTTGCCCATGACGACGAAGAAGACCGCTACATCACCCTTGGCGAGATTGGCCCCGGGGCGGTCCTTTTCGTCGTCCACACCTGGTTTGCCGACAAGGGTGAAGAAGTCATTCGGTTGATTTCGGCCCGGGCCGCAACCAGCAAAGAGAGAAGAAGCTATGAAGAAGCCCATAAAAAACCGGAAACGCCAAATCGCCGTCATCGCCGCGAAAAAGGACGCCGACATTGACCTGTCGGAGATGCCGGAAGTGTTGGACTGGAGCGGCGCGGAAATCGGGAAGTTTTACCGTCCCCCGAAAAAGCCCGTCACCATGAGGTTAGACACCGACATCGTGGGCTGGCTGAAGAGTTACGGACGCGGGTACCAGACGAGGGTGAACATTCTGCTGCGGCACGCCATGACGGACTCCTTCACGCGCACGCGGGGAAAAACCAAGCGACGAACCCGAACCGCAGCGTTGGTCGCCGCCCGCCGTGGGTGACCCGTCCACGATTGACATGAAGCGGAATCGAACGGTGTCGACGGTTCGGCAGGCCAGCTTTCGGCTATCGCTCAGGGCAGGCGTTCTCTAAAAGCGCGAGAAGTGGCGCACCCCGAGTTATTCGGTCTATTTTTAAAGGACAGACCCGCGTTGGACTTCCCGGTTAGTGTGGCTCGCCCGCCTTGATATGCGGAGTAAGTAGGCGGATAATCTTTGCGAAGTGTCTAAACAGCGCGCCACTAACAAGAAGAAACCCGTTCTGCGCTTCGAGCCGGTGAAGATTGATTCGCTCTTCGAGGTGCTCGATGCTGTCGCTTGGCTCGACTCTCCTGGTACAAAGAAGATCGCGCAGTTCGCCGACATCGATCCTCGGACAGCCGGCAAAATCCTCAAGAACGCTCGGCTCATCGGAGTCGTACAGTTGCCCGGCGACGACGCTTACGTGCTCGCGCAACCCTATCCTTACAAGGGCACGCTGGAAGAGAAGCGGAACGTAGTGCGCGAGGCGCTGCTCAAGCATCCTCTCATACGCAGCATCCGGCAATTCATTAGTCTAGGAAACAATCTGGAGGACGCGATGCGAAAAGCCTCCACCGTGAGCGGCGAAACGAATTACGACAAGGGCGCGATCGCTCCGCTCGTTTCGTGGGCCAACTCCGAAAAAGCGCTGGACTTGGGCGTTCGGGTGGAAGTGCTGGTCAACAATGCTGTCGCGGCGAAGGAGGTGCGGCATGCCGAACACGAACATGAGCGCGTCGCCTTCGTCTCCCACAGTACGAAGGATAAGCCGTTCGTGCGAAAGCTCGCAGCCGATCTCGTCGCAAGCGGCGTTAAGGTGTGGCTCGACGAGCAAAACATTCTGGTAGGTGATTCCATCCCGGAAAAGATCGCTCAAGGTCTCGCCGAATCTGACTTCTTTCTCATCGTTGTCAGCGAGAACTCGGTGAACTCGCCGTGGGTGAAGAGGGAACTCAACAGCGCTATCGTGCATGAGATCGAGAGACGGAAGGTGATCGTGCTCCCCATCAAACTCGATGGCGCGAAGATGCCGGACACGATCAATGACAAACTTTACGCAGACTTCTCCAAGTCTTATGAAGACGGGCTGGAGAAATTGATCCGATCGATTAAGGCTCGGAAGGTGGTGACTGATGGCGGAACCAACTAAGGCAGCCGCGAAGAAAACGCCGAAGGGCGGGAGCAAAGGCGGGACGCGTTTTCCGCGGCTTAACATCGCTGACGCTTTGGCCTACTCGAAAAAGCTCGTAAGTAAAACCCACAATGGGCCACAGCCCGAGCAGACGATCCTCGTTGGAGTTTTTAACAACAAGGGAGCAGAAGGCGTGGTACGTGCATCCGCGCTTAAACAGTACGGTCTCATGGAGGGCGACGCCAAGGGTTACTCCGCGTCGCCCCTTGCGCGTCAGATTGAGGCTGCTATTCCTGAGCAGCGATCTGCGCTGGTCCAGAGGGCATTTCTGACGCCGAAGTTGTTCAAGCAGGTTTATGACACACTTCAGTCCGAGACGGCCAGTCGCGCGAGGGTGCGGCAAGTTGTGGTCACCGGAGAGGTGCATCCAGACAGCGCGGACGTGTGCGTCGAGTGCTTTGTTGAGGGCGCGACACACGCCGGGCTTGGGACGATGAATGAGGATTCAATAGTCTTGGGAACGAGTGCGGCTGCTTCCCAGCTCGACACTGCTCAAGAGGAACAAGGTGAGGCCGAGAAGCCCGACACTCCGCTAGATGAAGCGACTACAAACGCCGCCTCAGCGGCTAAGAACGAACCTGACAGCCAACGGCAGAATCAATCTTCCGGCGCGAACAAAGGTGCTGTAACCGTGAATCTCGCCGTCGATTCTAGCAGCGACCCCGATAAGCTGGAGAAACAGCTTAAACTCCTAAAGCAATATGGCTTGCTGCGCTGACGACGAAGGGCGGCCGCATGGCAAAGGCATCCAGTAGGTACCCCATCCTTCGCGCGCTTTTCGCTAAGGGTGGTGGGAGTCTGATCGCACCATGGGACTCGCCCTTCACGCCGGGCGGCTTTACTTACGCGGGCTTGGACGGGCGAGGTCGCCCGTCCCCACACGTTCCTGGGCAAGAGCTGTTACCTCAGCGGCTGAAGCCGGATTCAGACGATGCAGTTATCGCAGCGGTGAACCGCTGCGCCACCCAAAATCGGAATCTTTTCTCACTGCTCCTCGCGCACGTTCGGCAGCCAGCGCAGCATGTGATGCTGAAGTTTGGTCACGACCCAGTTCAGCAGGATCCCGATCATCCCGGCAATCATGATGGCCCCGTAGGTTTCCGGGATGCGATAGCTGGACTGGTAAAGATAGATGGCGCGTCCCAATCCGCGCTCACCGAGGCCGATGAACATTTCTACCGCCACCACGAGCAGTAGGGAGTATGAAACCGCGGTCCTTATGCCATCGAAGATGCTGGGCAGGGCCTCATAGAAGAGCACGTCGAAAACCATGTGTAAGGAGTTCAGGTTTAACAACCGAGCCTGGTAGAGGCGGTTCTGATTGGCCAGGGTTGCGCCCGAAACCGCATTCACCATGACGACCAGCAGGCTGGGATAGGCCGCCAGCGCCACGATCGACGTTTCTCCGACTCCAACCAAGATCAGGAACAACGGGAACAACGCGGAAGCGGGAACGGAGCGCAGCGCGTGCAATGGCCCTTCGACAACCTTATAGGCGCGCTGGCGATAACCCAGAAACAAGCCCGCCGGAATACCGAATACGCAGGCAACCACCAAAGCCGCCAGCACACGGCCCAGGGTCCAGGCGATATCCGCCAACAGTCGCTCGCGGAGCATGCCCGGCACAGCGCGAGCCACGTTCCAAGGCGCGGGCAGAACGATGGGATCCACCAGACGCAGCGCGGCGACGATGGCCCACACTGCAATCAGGCCGCCAACGAACGACCACGCGCGCCAGTTTCGCCTAAGCCAATCCATCCTCTAAACCAGTCCGTCGCGGATACCGTTAATCAGCGCCTGCTGCATGGCGTCGTAATCGGGCGTGTTCTCCTCGCGGGGAAAACCCAGGTGGAAGTCGAGATCGGACATCACCTGCACCGGCCGTCTGGCGATAATGACGCACCGCATACCGAGGGCCAGCGCGTCCGAGACATTATGGGTAATGAGGACCAGCGTCATCCGATCTTTGAGCGCCAGCTCGTGCAGCGCGGATGTGATCTCCGCTTTGACCTTGCCGTCGAGGGCCGAGAAGGGCTCATCGAGAATCACCAGTTTCGGCTTCCAGGAGAGGCAGCGGGAAAGTGCCAGCCGCTGCAGTTCGCCTCCGGAAAGCTGCGCTGGATAAACATCGGAAAGCGCGCTCAGCCGAAACAAGGTCATCAAGTAGCAGATGCGGTCACGGCGTCGTGGGCCTTCCCAGTTCAACTTTTCCAGCGGGTAACGCACGTTCTCGAGCACTGTCTGCCAGGGAAAGACACCGTTCATCGGATGTTGGTCCACGTACACCAAGTCCGACGGCCTGGTGAAGTCAGGCGACCGCCGGACGATTCCCTTTTGTGGGGTGAGGATGCCGGCCATGATCCGGCCCAGCGTAGTTTTACCGGCGCCGCTTGCGCCCATGATGGTTACGATCGAACCCTGTTCAATCCGTAACGAGAAGTCCTTGTACAACGCCCCATTGATGCCGTTAAAGCGGGCGGCGTAGGAAAAGTCAATGTCCTCCAGTTCAAGCGCGCAAGGACGAGGATTGGAAAGCGCCGGACCAGTCATCATTCCGGTCATCATTTAGGAACCACCACGGTAGGATCCACCAATCTGTGGGCGTCGATTCGTTCCGGGATCTCGCCAGTTTGGTAGAGCAGGTCGATGAACTGCTGGAGGTTGGCGATATCAACCTGGTTCGACAGGGTGACGTCGGCGACATTCACACGCGCGGCGATTTCCGGCGATAGTTTGATGCACTTGGTCAGCAGTGTGCGCGATTCGGCCGGGTGCGCGGCCATGTAGTCCACTCCCTGTTGCAGAGCGTGCACGGCGCGCGCCGCCGGCTCCGGATGGTTACGCTCGAATTCTCGCGAGATCACCGAGGCGCCAATCGGACAGGGGTTGAGCAAGTCGGCATACACCGATCCGAAAAGCTGGCGATAGCCGCCGTGAACGAGGGCAGTGGTGGTTACTGGCTCGTAGGCAAAAAGCGCGTCCACCGCGCCCGACTCGAGGCTGGAGATCTGGGCCTGCGGCGGCAATTGCACCATCGAAACGCTGGCTGGGTCGACTCCATGCTTTTTAAAAAACGCGCTCAGCATGTGACTGGGCGCGGTGCCGGGAAACACTCCAATCTTCTTTCCCTGCAACTCCCCGATGGCATGGAGCGGAGAAGCTTCCTTCACGATGATCTTGTCCAGCGCGTTGGAGTCGTTCATGCGGCTGTGCGAGAAGATGCGCACGCGACCGGGGCTATGAATTTCCAGGTGAATGATCGGTACCAGCGACGTTGCCGGCAGAATATCGGCTTGGCCGGCGACCATGGCGTTCACCAGATCGTTACTGCTGCCGAGCGTGATAGCCTTCAAGCGCAGATTTTCCTGGTCGAAGAATCCCTGTTCCTGCGCGACGAATACGGGCAAGCTCGGGATGATCTGCAAATAGGCAACCCGCACTTCTGCGCGATCCTCATGAGCCCGCTTGCAGGATCCAAGCAGCCCCGCGAGGAAAACCGCCGCAGCCCCGATCGCCAATAGTCTGGATCGCATAATTCACCGTCCGGCGACCAAAAAAAACCGTCGCGGACCACTTGCCCCTTCCGGCCCTGGATGCCGGTAAAAGGCCAACCGCACCGTTCCGGTTCCCACATTTTAGCCTCGCGGCAGATCGCAAATCGACCAGAAAGAATTTAGCGGTTGGCCGGCACAGCCCGTACAGAAAAAAGGACATCCGAAGAGATGTGGTTGCTGCTCGACGCAGAACCACGTAGTGCCTTTCCGGATGTCCTCTAGCCTTCTTGCTAAACGTGGAAACGTGCGCCGACCGAAAGGACCGGGCACGTCGCCTCGCAGGCGATCTTATACGCGACGCCTGCGCCCAGGTGTTTGGTCAGGGCCGCTGGCCGTTTTACTCCGAGTACGATCATGTCGGCCCTCCCGGCAGCAATTTTCACGATCGTCTCTGCTGGGGGACCAAATTCCACCATGTACTCGGGCTCATGCCAAAGCTGTGTTCCGCCGGGAACCAGGGCGCGGAGTTGCTTCTCTGTGGAAGCTACTACCTCGCAGGGGTCAACCACGGGCATAGCTCCGGGTTCTGGCTCCGGCAGAGCGACACCAGGTTCTGGCGCCACATGCAGGAGGGTCAGACGAGCCCGATTTTCCTCGGCCAAGGATATGGCGTAGGGCAGACCGTGCACCGACTCTGGCCCGAAGTCGGTGGCAAACAGAATGTGCCACAGTTTGCCATCGATCTCCCAGCGGGTAGCATGCGGACCCACGGTGAGAACGGGGCACTCGGCATTGCGAAAGACCTCTTCTGCCACCGAGCCCAGCAGCAGCTTTTCCAAACCCTTGCGGCCGCAGGTGCCAATGACGATGAGGTCAATATCATACTTCCAGACCAACTTCGAGATCACTTCCACAACTTCGCCCTGCTCGATCAGTTCCTTGTGTCGAATGCCCTTGAACGACTCGGAGCCCACCAAGGCAGCCAGTTTTTGTTTGGCCAACAACCTGGTTTCCTCCGGATCGGGCTGCACCGCTTCGACGAACGGCATGTGCGGCAGCACGTTCACGGAGTACACCTCGGCATCGTAGCTGTGAGCCAGATCGATGGCATAGGACAAAGCTAATTGCGAGGATGGAGTGAAGTCAGTGGCGAACAAGATGTTTTGCAGTTTAACGCGGGTTGGAGCAGTTACAGTTGGCATGACAACCTCCTTCTGAAGCCCGAGGTACAGTGCCAGCAAAAATTCTGTCAGACGCCGCAGTCTCCGGCTTCGATATTGCCTGCAGGCCTCCGGAGTGTGGATTCTCTTTCTGCCTGAGGTCGGGGAGAAACATCACGTGACACCTCGGTATGACTGCGGAGGGTCACTCTGCCAATTCCTCTTCCAGTTCCTGCGTGACTGCGGAATTGAATTCCGACACTGGCGTGTGGGGCGTGACATACTCCGCCTCGCACGCTGTGCAGCGCACGCCCATGTCGGAGATTTCCCAGGTTTGATTGCCGCAGCTGCAGGTGTATAGATCAGCCATAAAATACCTCCTTTGATAATGTGACGCCCTTCCACCACCATGAAAGCAGACCAACGACACGTGACCGGCCTGCCCGGAGGCCTGCTACGCTGCCTCTGGGAGCACGAGGATGCGCCTTTATTCTGCTGACGGCGGATGACGGGCAAACGGATGGGTACTGGAGCGCCATACCTCTTCCCTCGAGGTGGAACTCACGAATCGGCTGATGGTTGGGGGCCGCAGAACATCGCGGCCAATGCAGGAGTGTCTTTTCGCGGCTGCAGTGTTCGGGCGAGACAGTGTCTTCTCACTGATCGCTCATGGCGAATTATATTTATTTTCAGTTCCGATGCAGTGATGCAGGTCACTGCGCCGTGTGAGATCCGAGCTCACAGCGAGTCCGCTCTAAAACGCTGCCGAAACAAAACACCAACCGCGAAACGCGCTACTTGCCCGCCCAGCACGCCGGTCGCTTCTGCAAGAAGGCCGAGATGCCTTCCTGTGCGTCCAGCGTCATAGAGTTCATAGTCATGATTTCCTTGGCATAGGCATACGCCTTGGGCTGGTCGAGGTCGATCTGCGTGTAGTAGGCCTGCTTTCCGATCGCCAACGTGACTGGGCTGGCTTGGGCGATGCGCAGGGCAAGGGCGCGTGTTTCCTCGCGCAGGGACGCCGCCGGCACTACCTTGTTTACCAGTCCCCAGTCCGCCGCCGTTGCCGCCGGGATCATGTCGCCGGTCAGCAGCATTTCCAGCGCACGCTTGCGGCCGATGGCGCGGCTCAGAGCAACCATGGGCGTGGTGCAGAACAATCCGATTCGCACCCCGGGGGTGCCAAACGATACCTCTTCGGCAGCAATTGCCAGGTCACAAGTTGCTACCAGCTGGCATCCGGCTGCAGTGGCTATTCCCTGGACTTCTGCAATGACAGGTTGCGGTATGGATTGGATCTTGGTCATCAAATCGCAACAAACGTCGAAGATTCGCCGGTACTGGTTGATATCCTTTCCCACCATTTCACTCAGATCATGCCCGGAAGAGAAGACTTTCCCCGCGGCGGCTAGAATGACCGCGCGCAGCTCGCTATCCTTGCCGATGCGCTCGAAACAATCCAGCAACTCGAGCATGAGCTCGAGAGACAGAGCATTGCGGCGATTGGGCCTATTAAGCGTGACTACTGCAAGATGTTGTTCTGTTTCAAAGCTGATGTTCTCATAGCCCGTCGAACAAGCGACTTGATGCATAGGCACCTTCCCGTGGACAGCGGTGAAAAGCCGTCCAATTGTTCCATTATCCACATTTCCAGCCTCGTGGCAGACCACAAATCGACGAAACGAGTGGCGGCTGGGAACAAACACGGAGGGATCTGATTTCTTTCTTCTGCAATTTGTTTTTGTGTTTACAATACCTGCCCATGGACTATCTTCTGAAAACTGAACCGACGGTGTATTCCTTCGCGGATCTTGAGCGGGAGAAGACGACGATTTGGGATGGGGTGACGAATCCAGCTGCGGTGAAGCATCTGCGCGGGATGAAACCGGGAGAGCGGCTGGTGATTTACCACACCGGGGACGAGAAGAGCGCGGTGGGAACGGCGTCAGTAGTAGCCGTGGATGCGAACGATCCCAAGATTCCGAAGGTCAAGATCAAGGTTGGGAAGGCGATCGCGAAGGCGAAGACGCTGGCGGAAATCAAGATGCACAAGTTATTCGCGGAGTCTCCTCTGGTGACGCAGGGGCGATTGAGCGTGGTGCCGCTGACGGCGGCGCAGTACGGGTGGCTGGTGGGGGAGTGAATAGTCCCGGGAATGGCAGTCATGTGGTACGAGCTAAACCCTGCCGAGCCTTGCTCGGCTTGGACGGGCGAGGCGCCTGTCCCCACACAAACCCTTACGTCCGGACTACCCGCTCGCTGCAATCGGATTCGGGGCAGGCGTAGGTCACGTGATTGCGCTGGCGGTCGAGGCTGATGATGAACATGGGGCGTCCGTGGCGATCGCAGATGGGCTGGTTGGGGGTGAGGACGGGCGCGTCTCCGCGCTTGGGCGTGGTGTAGCCGACGCGCTCGCCGAAGCAGCGGTGGCAGAACTTGTCGGTGCAGCGAAAGAATTCAATGGAATAGTCGGCGTTGTAGGGAGCTAGTGCGGGCTCCATGGTGCGGTAGTGCTGGTCGCAAAGGGGCAAGAGGTCCGTCCGCATGCGAAGCGAGTTTAGCACTTCAACCATTGAGTCATTGAGGCATTTAGTCATTGAATCAATGATCCGATACCTCAATGATTCAATGACTCAATGCCTCACGTCAGCCGATGTGGCGCAGGGCGTCGACGATGCCGAGGTTCGAGGCGCGATAGGAGGGGATGAGGCCGCTGACAAGCCCTACGAAGGCTGCGACCACCATGGCGGCCGCCGCTGTAGCCGCGGTCATATGCATTGAGACGGGCAACCCGATTCCGGGGCGCGCCATGAAGAGAACGGCCCCAGTCGCGATCGTAACGCCAAGTAATCCTCCGATTAGAGAAATGGCGATCGATTCGCTCAAGAGCAACTTGAGGATGCTTCCGCGTGTGAAGCCCAAGGTGCGGAGGACGGCGACTTCGCGGGTGCGTTCGCGGATCGACATAGCCATGGTGTTGGCGCAGACCAGGAGTGTGGTGAAGACGACGGCTCCGCAGATGCTGAGGATGAATGCTTTGACGCTGCCGAGCATGGCGATGAAATCGAGCTTGAAGGCCTGTTCGCTCTCGCTCTTGGTGGGAAACGGCGCGGCATGGAACATGTCGTCGATGGCGCGGGCCGCTTGGGGCATGTGTTCAGCAGTGTCCACACGAGTGAAGTAAAATCCGGCCGTGTCTTTAAACCAGCCGACGGATTCCTCCAGGTATTTGGCATCGAAGTAGAGGTTACTCTGCGGCGGGTCGATGGTGTAGATGCCGCGCAAGGTCAAGTCAAGATCGCCCCGGAAAATCGTGCCTTGCAGGATAATGTGGTCGCCAATCTTCCAGTGGTGCTTTTTTGCAAGATCAGCATCGACGACACAGCCGGTGCGGTCGCGCTTCCAGGCAGCGAGCTGATCGCGAGGCATGATTTTGTCGGCGGCGACATCGAAGTATTCGTCGGGATCGGTGGCGAACTGGGCGAAGTAGTTTTCCGGCTTGTCATCTTTATACTTGCCGCCGAACCATGTCATAGGAACGACGTGCACGACGCCGGGAACGGAGCGGATCTTGTCGCGATAGTAGATGGGAAGAAAGTTCGCCAGCGAGACCTTGTGACGGGTCATGATGCGAAGAGCGGAGTCCGGCGCTCCCTTGTCGATGTAGAAGCTGCGCCAGACGCAGAGCATGATGCAGAGCAGGAGCAGAGAAAAGGCGATGCTGGCAACCGTCAGCAGACTACGCCGCTTGTTGCGAAACGCGGACTTGGCAACGAAGCTTGCGAGGGTCATGGGGACGACAAGATTTTACACCGCACAACGCTTGCTGGTGTGGAGAGCCGGGCATCCCCGTCCGGCCGGCCGGGCGAGACGCCCGTCCCCACACGAGCGAAGCTCACGCGCTCAGTTTACGCAAGAATTCCTGCTCGTCCATGCGGTACTTAAAAGCTTTGCGACCGTTGATGAAGACTACTGGGACCTCGTCATTATAGAGGCGCCGAATTTCGGCGTCGGAGTCTACGTCGATTTCACGCCAGATGAAGCCGCCACGCTTTTGGAGCTTGACGATGCTCTCTTTGACGATCTCGCAGAGATGACATCCCTTGCGGGAATAAACGACGACTTCACGAGGCTTCGTCATGCGAAGGAGTTTATCAGTTTGGGCGCAGGGTTTCCAAGACACGGACGGACATAGATGGGTGCTAGATACTGCGTGCCAAACTAAGACGGGCGTAGAATTTCCTGATGACGACGCTCGGGATGACGACAAACGGACGGGCACTTTCTGGAAAAACATTGCTGGTGACGGGAGCGGCGAAACGGCTGGGGCGCGCGATCGCTTTGGCCGCCACCGAAAACGGCGCCGACGTGGCGATCACTTATCGCGAGTCGGCGCGCGAGGCGCGGGCGGTGGTGGAAGAGCTGGCGCAGCATGGCGTGGAGGCGCTGGCGGTGCGGTGCGATGTCACTGATGAGAAGAGCGTTCGGGAGATGGTGAAAGAAGTGGCGAGAGAACTGGGCGGGATTGACGTGCTGGTGAATAACGCCGCGAATTATGAGACCGCCGAGTTTGAGAAGATCACGGTAGCGCAGTGGGATGCGATTTTTGCTTCGAATACGCGCGGACCGTTTCTGGTGTCGCGTGAGGCGTTGCCGTATTTAAGAACGCGCAGAGGACGCATCGTTAACATGGGTTCGCTGGGCGGGCTGCGTCCCTGGGCGACGCATGCGCATTATTGCTCGTCGAAGGCGGCGCTGCACATGCTGACCAAAGTGATGGCGAAGGCGCTGGCACCGGAGATCGCGGTGAATGCGGTCGCTCCGGGGATGATTGAGTTGGGAGAAAAATCGGCGGCCTCATTCATGAAAAAGATGGCGAAACAGACGCCCATGCAGCGGAACGGGACAGCGGCGGACATCGCCGCAGCAGTGATGTTCTTTGCTGCGGCTCCGCAGTTTATTACCGGGCAAGTGCTGGCGGTGGATGGCGGGCTGGGGCTGTAGAAGCTGGATTTGTTTTCTGGCCTGGGTTCACGTACTGTTCGTTTTCGACCTTGACCATACTTATGACGCGAACCAAGCGGGGTGCGTGCTCTCTTTTGCTGTCACTCTTTCTGACAATGTTTCTGGCAGTTTCTTTTGCGGTTGCCCAGGATCGCCCGGAGGAGGGCGGTCATGAGCTCGAGGTTTGGACTGGCGGCGGGCATTCGGTTCCGGGCGGGACCAAGGATACGGGCGTGTGGAACGCTGGAGTTCGCTATGGGTGGATCCTGACGGCTCCGCACGGGCCGGGATTTCTCAACGGACGATTCGAGCTTGCGGTGGATGCGGTGCCGGCGTTTGTTGTGTTCCAGCGAGCAAACACCGCGTACGGCGGGGGAGTGAGTCCGGTGGGGCTGAAATGGATTTTCGCCACGCGCGGGCATTTCGCTCCGTACCTCGAGTTGAATGGCGGAACGCTGTTTACGACGCACGAAGTGCCAGCGGGAACTTCGACCGTAAATTTCACTTCGGGCGCGGCGTTCGGGCTGCATTTTCTGGGTGAGCACGCGTGGTCGGTGGATGTCCGGTACATGCATATCTCGAATGCCGGGCTGACCGTGCCGAATCCGGGAGTGAACACAGTGCAGGTGCGGTTGGGGTTTGGGAAATTTTTTGGGAAGAAGTAGCGAGCGCGTCTCTACACTTCAATCGAAACTAAGGTCGATGGGATAACGCGGCGGAGGTCTGCCTGGGTTCGACGCGCCGTCCGCAGCACGGCCCCGGCGGAATGGGCGCGCCGTGGGGGCAAGTGCGCGGGTGGTTGAGGAAGGTGCAGATCTTGTCGGTGGCTTCGGGCGAGAGTATGTGCTCGAACTTGCAGGCCTGCTGCTCGATTTCGGTTTCGCTGTCCATGGCGAGCGAATCGGTGAAGAGGCGTTCGGCCAGGCGGTGGCGGCGGATGATGTCGGCGGCGCGCTGGTGCCCACGCGGAGTGAGTTCGACGATCGCAGAGCCGTCGCCGGTCGAAAAGCCAGCAGGCTTGAGCGCGTCGTGGCAGGGATTGACGAAAGGCTTGTGATCGTGCGCCTGGGGCGGGTGCGGGCGCGCCGTCACCAGCCCCATGGCGGCCATTTTTTCCACGGCGAGGGATACGGGCAAAGCGCCGTGGACTTCCATCCGGCCAATCTCCGCAATTTCGCCGTTCTCTCCCAAGACAAATAATTCTTCCAGCACTTCGTCGAACTGCTCCTCGTCGGCCATGGCAAAAACTTCCTGAGCGGCGATTTTGCCGTGATGCAATTCAATGCGGCGGTCGGCCAGACGCGCTACTACGGGATCGTGCGTCACCATGACGATGGTGCGTCCCTGCTGGTGGAGTTCGCGGAGCAGGCGCAGAACGATTTCTTCGTTGACGGCGTCGAGGTTGCCGGTGGGCTCGTCGGCGAGCACGATTTTAGGATCGTTGATGAGGGCGCGGGCAATGCAAACGCGCTGCTGCTCGCCTCCGGAGAGCTGCGACGGCAGGTGGCCGGCGCGGTCTTTGAGGCCGACGCGATCGAGCGCTTCGAGCGCTTCCTGTTCGTCGGTCATGCTGTGGAAGTACTGCGCAAGCATGACGTTCTCGACGGCGGTGAGATACGGGATCATATGGAACTGCTGGAAGATGAAGCCGATGGTTTCAGCGCGAACATGATTGAGTTCCGAGGCGCTCAGGGTGGCGACGTTTTGTTCGTCAAGCCAGATTTCGCCGCTGGTGGGGCGGTCGAGGCATCCGATGAGATTGACCATGGTGCTCTTGCCGGAACCCGAAGGGCCCATCACGGCGACCCACTCGCCGGGCGCGATGGAGAGAGAAATGTCATCGAGCGCCTTAATGAGGCTGAGGCCGCCATTATTTTCTTCTTCTCTGGCGGGATAACTCTTGGTGACGTTCTTCAGTCGAATCATCGCTGATGTCTTCCCTTCTACCTTGTCCAATCTTGCTGATGGAGCGCCGGGCGTCCTCGCCCGGCCACTTCACTTTCGCTCGCGGCAGGACGGGCGAGACGCCCGTCGCTCCACCGCTTAACTCATCACGCGCTCACGATACTACTCGCCCCTCAGAATAATAGCGGGTTGAACGCGGCGCAGCAGCTCGATAGGCAGGATCGCCGAGATGAGGGCCACGGCAACACTGCCGGCGAGCACGTACGGAAAGACGCTGAAGCGCGGGACGACGGGCGCGTGGAAGTTAACGCGTCCGATCCAGGCCGCGACGCCGATGCCGATAAAGAAGCCGAGAATCGCGCCGACTACGCCCAGGGCCGCCGCTTCGGCTGCGAAGAATCCGTTGACCAGATGTTCGGAAGCGCCGAGCGCCTTCATGATGGCGAAGTCGCGGCGGCGGTCGAAGACCCATCCGATGAGCGTGGCGAGGACGCAAAGAGCGGATGTGAGAACGACCAGCGTGGCGGAAGCGTAAAGAGTGGCTCGCGTTTTGCTCAGCACATTGGCTTCGCCTTCCATGATCTGGCGGACAGGGCGAATATCGGCCGCGGGCAAAAGCTGTGCGAGCTGGCGAATCGATGTTTCAACTTCTGCGGCGGTTCCATTAGCTGCAATTTCGATGGCGGAAGGTGCGATGCCTGTCCAGTTCTGGAATTCGGATTGATCAAGATAGATGCGGCTGTCTTCGCCGGCTCCGGTCTGGAGCATGCCCGCAGGAGCGAGTTCGATCGCCTTGCCCTGGAAAGTGAGTTCGAAGGGTTGGCGATTGGGGCTGGCTTTGGGATTAATTACGGCAGCAGCGCGCATGCCGACGAGGGCTTCGTTGGGCGCGCTGGGCCAATGGCTCACCTTCCACCAGTGGTTCAGCTGGCGTGCGCGGGCGAAGTCGGTGCCGACGACGACTACAGATTGTCCGTCCTGGGTGCGAGCGACAGCATAGGAAAAAGGAACGGCCAGCGTCTTCGGGCCGAGAACGGATTCGATTTTGGCCAGTGCGTCGGCGGGCAGGGACTGTCCGTCCTTTCCGACGATGACCACGTTGGCGCCGTAATTTCTGAACTCGGTGCGGAGCTTGGCTTGCACGTCAACATAGAGATTCATCATCGTGGTGGCAACGGCAGCAGCAACAATCATCGCGAGCAGGGCGGAGGCGGCGCGTCTGCGTCGAAGGACAGCGGCACGGAGAAGCATGCGCGCGAACATTGATACGCACGGCGAAGTATGCGACGCCTGAGCGCGGCGATCGGCGACTTGCTTCGGAGTGAGGAGCGTGCCGGGAGTGTTGCTCGTCGTCATCCTTCACCTCGCAGGGCGAACACGGGATCGAACTTTACGGCACGGCGAATAGCGGCGGCACTCCCGGCGAAGGTCACGAAAACGGCGATGGCGATGATGATAGGAAAGAGCACGGGCTCGATGGAAATCTGCGAACTGAAGATGGAGCGGCCGATCTGGTGGGCGAGCAGCGCTCCGGCCGAGAATCCGACAACACCGCCGACGAGCGCGAGCAGCAGCGCCTCCGCAAAGAAGATCGCAGAGACCGCGAGATCACCTGCGCCGAGGGCCTTCATCAAACCGACCTCGACCCGACGCTCATAGATGGCCGTGGCCATGGCGGCGGAAACGGCGAGCGCGGAAGCCAAAAGGGCGGCGAGCGTGATCAGCAGCATAAGTCCCTTGATGCGTGAGAGCACCGTGCCTTCGTTTTGCGCGACTTGGCGGATCTGCTCCGCGTGCGAATGCGGAATGGCTTCCTGTAACTGGTAGGCAATCGACTCCACGTAGGGCGAGCAGTACCAGCGGTCGTAGACCTCGGGAGTCATCGCCTTGGGATCGCGGACGGAGAGCGCATCCGGGGGCTTGGTCAGAGCGCTGACGTAAACGCGGCGTACGGCGCCGGGTTTGCCGAGAATTTGCTGCGCGAGGGCGAGCGGTGCGACGATCTGGTCGTCTTCGGCGGCGCCGGTCGAGAGGATGCCGGAGATGGTCAGTTGGCGGCCGGAGATTTCGAGTGTGTCGCCGGGTTTCTTGCCCAGTTTCGCGGCCAACCGCTCGCCCACGAGAATATTTTGAGAATTGTCATCCGGCCAGCCGCACGCCGCTGGCGAGTCTTCGACTCGCCCTGGACGGGCGAGGCGCCCGTCCCCACACTTGCCTTCGCCTTCTACTTCCCACCAGGGATGGGTAATGCGCACGCCGGTGGTGAAGTCTTCCTTGCCGAAGCGGAGCGCCTTATTGAAGTAGGTGCCTACGAGCGTGACATCCTTGGCGCCGCTGCCGTGGCCGATTTTTACAGTGACAGGCAGCATGGGCGAGAAACCAACGATGTTGTGGTGCCAGAAGGTGCCGCGAATTTTCGGGAGATCCGCTTCGTTGAGAAATGCGCCATCGCTTGGCGGCTTCAGGTTGACGCCGCCTACTTCCACGTCGAGTGTGTCTTCCTGTGGAGTGACGACCAGGTTGGCGCCGTAGCTGCGCAGTTCGCGATTGATCTTGTCGCCGATGTCGGTGGCGACGGCGATCATGGCGGTGGCGACCGCGACACCGAGCGTGATCGCAATGCCCGCGAGCAGCTTGCGGCGCGCTTGGCAGCGAAACGATTCGTAGACGATGCGAGGGAACATTATTTGGGCTCGAAGTAGTGTCTGCCGGCCGCAACGTCCGCTTCGGAGACGATGACCGCATCGTCGGTGACCTGCGCTTTCAGCGGGACCGGATTGCAGCCGCCAGCCATTCCGATCGACTGCGGGTTCATTTGGGCGGCGCAGTTCTTGCAGATCACTCCCTGTTTGTTCTTGTAGAAGCCGACCGGGCCGCAGATTTCGCAAGCGTCGAAAAGCGTGGCAACTTTCCCGTCGGGCTTCTGGTAAAGCCAGAAACGGACTTCGACGCCGTTTTCTTTGGCTTCGAACCGGTGCAATTCGCCGTCGTAAATCTGCTTCAGCGGGATGGAGACCTTGCCGTCGACGAAAGTAACTTCCACGGCGGGCGAGAGGGCGCTGGCGCTCCTCTCGTAGATGAAGCCGGCGGTGACCATCACGATGAAGACGAACGAGCAGATGTAAACCGAGGCCATCCAGAGACGCTCGCGGCGAGCCGTCCAGAGCGCTTTGCGGCGGGCGGCGGCGGCGGCCGGCAGCTCGACAGGTTGGCGGCTCTTCATTTCAAACAGCACCATCAGCGCGGCCAGCGCGAGGATGGTGACGAAAAAGAAAAAATCGTTGCGCACGATGGGGCCAATGATGGCCATCTCCTGGCGAGAAGAGGGAAGCACGCCGTTCTCGGAGAGTTCGTGCAGGCCGGAAATCACAAGTTGCCCGGCCACCAGGAAAAGAATCGCGGTGGTGACTTTGAAGAATTTCTGCAGATTGATCTTGACGCTGCCCTTGACGAACATCACGCCGAACAGCACGGCGACGACTATGCCCGAGAGGGTCCCGATGAAGCTCATCAGCTCACTTGAGTTCAGAGTGACGGCGGAGAGGATCAGAACGGTTTCGACGCCCTCGCGCATGACCATGAGGAAGACGAAGAGGAAAAGGCCGATCCATGCGTCGCCACGGGCGAACAAGCCGACTTTGCCTTCGATGTTGCCTTTGAGCTTGCGGCCGGTCTTCATCATGAAGACGATCATGGTGACGACGAAGACGGCCGCGACCAGCATGACCCAGCCTTCGAAGATGTCCTCGTTCAACTTGAAGCGAGAGACCACGACGGCGACGCCGATCGACCCGATGAAGGCAGCTGCCAGGGCAGCGTAGACCGATTTGCGCAGATCATTGCGGCCGATCTTGGCGAGATAGGCCAGCGTGATGCCGACGATGAGAGCCGCTTCAACGCCTTCGCGGAGCGTAATAATGAATGCCTGGAGCATTGAATAAAGTCCCGCTTTCTAATTGAAAATGAAATTCACTTTCAATATCAACAGGATACGGTTTCGAGTGGGGAACGGTCAACGGAGTGAATCACGGATGGCTGTGATGTGCATCACACGGGGAAACGCGGCATTGAATGGTGCCTAGCGTTCCTACACCATGCGCAAGAATTTGCGCGCCCGCTCCAGTTCCGGAAACATCTTTTCTTCCGCTAAGAACTCCCGCGAGTGCACGCATCTCCGGCTCCCTCGCAACCTGACCGGGTGCTTCAGGTGCAGCATCTCGTGGAACAGGATGTATTCGATGGCGTAGCGCGGCACGCGCGGGTGGTCGAAGACTCGGCTGATGACGATGGCATTGTGCGCCGGGTCGTAGTGGCCGAGGCTGCTGCGGGCGTGGTTCTGGCTCCAGGTGAGTTGCGGGCGTCCCATGAGTCCGTGGAAGAAGCGGCGGTTGAGGTCGTCGAAGATTTCTTCCAGATGGTAGTGATGGCCGCGGGCGGAGCGGATGTGCTTGCGTCCGCGCATCTGGCGAACGAGGCGCGCTTTGGCAGCAACGTCGTGGCTGGAGACATAGCGGCGATAACGGGTGCTGTGGATGCGATCGACCGGCTTGCGATAGAGCTTGGCGAGCAGGATGTGGGCGATCGAGTGCAGCACAGGTTCGGGGGCGCCTTCGAGCAGATCGGAGAGGCGGATGTAGAGTTCTCCCTGGCGGAGGCGGATGGTGTTGTTGATGGAGACGAAAGGATGAAAACGAGCGTGCAGGGGCGGCACGGGCGTGCGGGGCCGGAGTTCGCGATAGGCTTGGTGCAAGATTTCGCTGAGCTTTGGAGACACGTTGCAGGAAGAGTAGCACGGCAGTCAGTGCTCAGTGCGCCGGGCTTGAAGCCTATTTCTTCTTTTTGTGCTTCATGTATTCCTCGACTTCGGCAACGGTTTTGCGGTGGTCGTCCGCGCTCGAGTCAACGGTGTCGAGAGCGTCGGTCAGCAGGAATTCATATTGGCTGGCTTCGGCGGCATTGGTGTTCGCGGAGTTTTTTAGGGCACGCAGCTTGGACTGAAATTCGGTGTCGGCTTCGATGATGACTTTCAGCGGCTTGCGGATGTCGTCCTTTCGACCAACGTACATGTCGATGTTGTCGTTGAGTTCGTCGTAGACGGCGAGGAAGTCTTCCAGCATGTCATGAGTCTGTCGGGCGCGATCGATCGTCTTGGGG
>Ga0208191_1000614_pt1 | contig 23604 bp, 23 predicted proteins | sample June2015DPH_13_5_FD_184709 | JGI IMG/M metagenome (GOLD analysis project Ga0208191, IMG submission 184709) | Peatland microbial communities from SPRUCE experiment site at the Marcell Experimental Forest, Minnesota, USA - June2015DPH_13_40... | ecosystem: Environmental > Terrestrial > Soil >... | reverse complement strand
CTTAGTGAGCGCCCGGAGGACGAGGACTCGGCGAGGTCGCTGCGCCTGGATTACATTCAAGGTCAAGTGGTCTTTGAGAATGTCAGCTTCGCTTATGAAGCAGGGAAGACGGTCCTGAACGACCTCAGCTTCAAATCCCAGCCGGGTACGGTCACCGCCCTGGTCGGGCCGTCCGGGTCGGGGAAGTCCACCATGATGGGGCTCATCGCGGCCTTCTACACACCGAGCGCCGGAAGAGTGCTGGTGGATGGAATTGACTTGGCCAAGGTGCGCCTGGACTCCTACCGCACCCGGCTGGGAGTTGTCTTGCAGGAAACATTCCTGTTCGACGGAACCATCCGGGAAAACGTCGCGTTCTCACGCCCGGACGCCTCAGAGGAACAAATCCTCGCGGCTTGCCGCATCGCCCGCGTGGATGAGTTCGCGGAGACATTCGAGAAGAAGTACGAAACACTGGTCGGCGAGCGGGGTGTGAAGCTCTCTGGCGGCCAACGCCAACGTGTTTCCATCGCGCGCGCCATCCTGGCCGACCCGAGAATCCTGATCCTCGACGAGGCAACGTCGAGCCTGGATTCCGAATCCGAGGCCATGATCCAGGAAGGGCTTTCTTACTTGATGCGCGGCAGGACCACCTTCGTTATCGCGCACCGCCTCTCAACCATCCGGCGTGCGGACCAAATCCTCGTGGTGGAGGGGGGACGCCTCATCGAGCGAGGCACTCACGAGCAACTCTACGCTGCCGGCGGACGCTATTACGAGTTGTACACCAAGCAGCACGGAGTCGAGTCTAACCTCTTCCTCGCCCCGGGTGAAGGCGACAAGGTGCGGGAAAGCGCAGTGCCGGCGGAACCCACTGCCAGCGCGGAACGAGAGGGGACGATCCCCAACGCCGTGCGCCTGCTGCGCGGGCGGGATGGATAGGTATATACTTGTCAACATGGAAAAAATAAAAATCGAGCAGCACGGTTTTGTGGGGGATCTTCTGGGTTTGGGCATGGCTCTTCACCCTCGGGTTTCTACACCTGACTTTTTGGAAGGGTGTGCTCGGGATTGTATTGTGGCCGTACTATCTTGGTACGTGGCTCAGCTCGCTGCCGCACTAATCAGGATCGGCCATTTCATGAAAATGTAGGACAGCCCGCTTGTCGTTGTAGAACTCCCCCACTACCAGAAGGGCCGACCCGTTGACAGCGAGGGAACATTGGAGATATCGTTAAGCGTACGTCTGGAGGTTACATCAATGGCAAAGCTGCCCGACATCATTCCTGTTACCGACCTTCGACAAGACGCAGCCGCCGCCTTGAAGCACCTCAAGTCATCGAGGCAACCTGTCGTCATTACGCAGCGGGGAAGGGCCGCGGCGGTTCTTCTGAGCATGGAAGCCTACGAGCGCAGTGAACACGAGCGCCAACTTCTGCATCTCCTTGCACGGGGCGAGCAAGAAATCACGGCTGGGAGGGGATTCGATCTGGATGAGGTCCTGGTTGAGGCTGACGCTCTTCTTGCCGGTGGCCCAAAGTGAAAGTCCGGTTCACACCCTCCGGACGAATCCAGTTTCTCAAGGCAGTGTCCTATATTCTGCAGGACAATCCGAAAGCAGCCATCCAGTTCCGTAAGAGAGCGGAGCACGTATTGCAACGCCTCACGCGATATCCGGAGTCCGGTCGACTTATTCCAGAGTTTCCGGATCTTCCCTTTCGCGAGGTGATTGTTCGGCCCTATCGTTTTTTTTACCGTCGTGAGGACAGGACCATTTGGGTGGTCGCATGCTGGCATGGAGCATAGTTGCCGACGGAACCGAGCAATTTAGCGGCCATAGCGGCTGCGGACCCTTCGTTTAACCTCTTCCCACGCAAGTCCTAAGGCCGGGTTGTCCAGCAGATTTGCCTTCCTCCGAGCCAGCTCGTGCTTCTGCCAGTCAAAAACTGGTACCGCCTCGGGCGTGGATGCAAGGTCGTCCCACAGATCTTCCACAAGCTGGAGCTTTTCCGAGGGGCTCAGGTCAAAGATCGCAGTGGCGCTGGGGCTCATGTGAAATCTTCGAACTCATTATCTCAGAATTTGAGGGCATCGTCTACGGTTCGACCGATTTTTCTTTGCATCTGGAAGGAAGGAGATTATTGCGCCGGCATCGTAAGGCTCGCGTCCACGGGTTCGTACATGACGGCGGATGGATGGTGACTTTCCTCGAAGGCCGCGATGCGGTGCGCAAGGCGCATGGTCAGCCCGATATCATCAAGGCCTTTCAGCAGGCATTCGCGTCGGAAGGGATCGATTTGGAAGGAGAATCTGAGCCCAAAGTCATCTGTAAGGGTCTGATTTTCGAGGTCAACGGCCAGCCGGTATCCCTCATTTTTCTCGGTCCGCTGGAATAATTCATTCACTTCGGCGTCGGGCAGTGTGACCAGGAGCACGCCATTCTTGAAGCAATTGTTGTAGAAGATGTCGGCGTAGCTGGGCGCGATAACGGCGCGGAAGCCGTAATCGAGAATCGCCCAGGGAACATGCTCGCGGCTGGAGCCGCAGCCGAAGTTGGCGCGGGCCAACAGAATTGATGCGCCCTTGTAACGGGGATAGTTCAGCACGAAGTCCGGATTGGGCGTCTTGCCGTCGTCGACGTAGCGCCAGTCGTAGAAAAGCACGCGGCCAAAGCCTTCCCGCGTGAGCCACTTCAGAAACTGCTTGGGGACCATCTGGTCGGTGTCAACATTAACCCGGTCGAGCGGGGCTACAAGGCCGGCATGTGTGGTGAAAGGCTTCACCGAGCATGACCCCCAACAACAAGTGACGAGTGACGGGAATTAGCGCTGTCGCGATAGCGACCAGTCGGAATCAATGTCGCGTTAGCCATCCCGCGATTATACAGATAAGCCCAAGCTCTTTTTTTCCGGCCATCTTCCAGGGTCACTGAAACAAGTTCTCTAACGAATAGACTTTTCTTGGGGTCCAGTGGGGAGAACTCTTCGTATTTGTCGAGAATTTTCAGCGCAAGATTCGGATCGCGGAGTCGATACAACTCACCGCTCACACGTTGGCCGGGCTCCGCTCCGGGAACCCTGGCGCCTGGGTAATCGCCGAGGTCGTACAACCTGGCCCTGATGGTTCCTATTCGGACGAACTCCGCTTCCACCTTCCGCTGCCAGTCTTCGCGAAAGCCCTTCATCAGCGTTCCATAAACAAAAAGAAGTGGAGTGGACTTCGCCACATTTGGCCTGCCGCTCACTTGCAGCCTACCTCCAACGAGCTACTCCACGGAACCAACGTTCCACTCGCGGATGTCCACGAAGTGGCCTTCGATGGCGGCAGCGGCAGCCATCATGGGGCTGACCAGGTGAGTGCGGCCACCCTTGCCCTGGCGTCCTTCGAAGTTTCTGTTCGATGTGCTGGCGCTGCGCTCGCCGCTGGGGAGCACGTCGGCATTCATCCCGATGCACATGCTGCAACCGGCATCGCGCCACTCGAATCCCGCTGCGCGGAAAATTTCATCCAAGCCTTCCTTTTCCGCCTGAGCTTTCACACGCCTGGAGCCGGGAACGACCAGCGCGCTTTTCAGTGTCTTCGATACCTTCCTGCCCGCCGCAACACGCGCTGCTAGGCGCAGGTCTTCAATGCGGGAGTTGGTGCACGAGCCGATGAACACGTAATCAAGCGGGATATCGACGATGCGTGTTCCCGGCTGGAGGCCCATATACTCGAGGGCGCGCTCGGCGGCTTTGCGGTCCACAGGGTCCGAAAAACTGCTCGGATCGGGCACCTTTCCCGTAACCTCCGCGACCATTCCTGGATTTGTGCCCCAAGTAACCTGGGGCGCGATCGCGGCCGCGTCCAATTCAAGCACCCGGTCGAAAGCCGCACCGGGGTCCGAGGGCAAAGACCCCCAATAGTCGACGGCGATTTGAAAATCCTTGCCGCGTGGAACGAAGGGACGCCCTTCCAGGAACGCGAACGTGGTGTCGTCCGGTGCTACCATTCCTGTGCGTGCCCCGCCCTCGATGGTCATGTTGCAGACCGTCATCCGGCCATCCATGGACAGGGCGCGGATCGCCTCTCCGGCATATTCGATGGCGTGTCCGGTCCCCCCCGCGATGCCAATCTTGCCAATGACGGCGAGGATGATGTCCTTTGCCGTCACGCCCGGGGTGAGGCTTCCGTTGACCCGGACCACCATGGTCCTTGATTTGAATTGCGGGAGACATTGAGTGGCCAGGACGTGCTCAATTTCGCTGGTCCCGATGCCGAAGGCCAGCGCGCCGAAGGCGCCGTGGGTAGCCGTGTGACTGTCACCGCAAACGATGGTCTGGCCCGGCTGAGTGATGCCGAGTTCCGGTCCAATCACATGCACGATCCCCTGATTGGGATTCTGCATGTTGAAGAGCATGATGCCCGTTTCGCGGCAGTTGCGCTCCAGGGCCTCAAACTGCGCGGCCGCCACCGTATCCAGCAAAGGGAGGTGTCGGTCCTTGGTAGGCACGGAGTGGTCCATGACCGCAAACGTAAGGTCCGGTCGCCGCACCTTGCGTCCCGCCGCTTTCAGGCCGGCGAAAGCTTGCGGGGATGTTACTTCGTGGACGAGATGGCGGTCGATATAAATGAGCGGGGGTTGCCCGAGCTCTTCAGCCACCAAGTGGGCATCCCAGATCTTTTCGTGCATTGTGCGTGCAGGCATAATTTCTAGCGGCGGGCTGCGGTGCAAACGCCCCGAACGACAGATTATACGCGAACCTGCGACTTCTATCAAATTAGCGGTAATCCAGGTATTGGGGCATCAGAGTGTTGCTGGTGGATTGAGAGTGGCTCGGGGGTGTTTATCTGGAATTGATTGTGGTGTGGGTTCGATCTGCGATAAGGCCGACGCGTCGTGACTGCAAGGCAGAATAGGCATCTGTCAAACCACTATTACGCCGGGTGGTGTGCTATTTTAACTTGAGGACTGTAAGAATAAAGCTGACGACCACAAGCAAACCAATGAAAGAGAATCCGATGCCCATCACCCACTGCATGGCTTTAACTGACTGGCTGAGACTGGCTACATTTTGCGTCAGTTGCCTCATCGACTCCGCCATCTCAGAAAGGGTTTCGGTTTCCAGCGTACGGAGGTAATCCTTGTCAACGCGTGGTATTTTCCCTTCCTTTTGTTCTGAACCTGGGACAAACGGTTTTTCCACCGATTTCGCCAACTGGTGAAATTCGACTGTGCAGAATGGCGCTGAGTACTCAAGAGTCAGGCTCCTAGGAGACGCATTGTACATGCCTATTACCAGGACTGCGTCAAATCCAGGATCAATCTGCAAACCGCTCAGAATCACGATGCCCTTTCTTGTATAGTAGGACTTGGCTCCAATGTGACCAGCTATATCATGGGGTAGGTGAAGATTTTCATGTGTGGTCACCAAGGCGAACTCTCCGGGTTTCAGAGTTGCGCTTGCCGTCCGCGCGAGATCGATTTCGGTCTCGTTACTGCTGACTAGGAGTCGACTGCCAAAACGCATGTCGTAACTTGCGGCTTCCAGGCTGCTCTCCGAAAAGTTGTCGATTCGCAACTTCCCCAACTTCATTGCGGCTTTGATTTCGCCATCTGTCATGAGCATGGCCGGCCTCCTCGCAGCGGGAGACTTCTCTGAGCTAAGATGCTAGGTGAATAAAAAGCAAAAGTCCATCCAAATAACCCACTACAGTAATTCAGCCCGAAATTCGACACGGTTGAAGACTTCAGGCGGGCAGTAATATTGCAGGTTCCCGAAAATCTGACTCCTGACTTTTGGCTCCTGACTCCTGCTTACCAGTCGTCTCTGAGTGTGGTTTGAACCTGCCCATTTGAACGCGCTTTGAGTTAGAATCGAGCCGTATGATAAGGGGCGGAACCGTTTGCCTCTGGGGGTTCCGTAGTCGCCGCAGCGCCCGATGAGCCAACCTCCATTTTCGGTCTTCCTCGATATCTACGGCTACCGCGTCGCAATACGCAGTTCTCTATGCCCGGTGCTCGAAAACCTCGCCCAAGACTTCGCCTTTTTTAGAACCGAGGCGGAACCGGCGGACTCACATACCATCGAGTTACTAGAGGGGGACCCGCCCTATGACAAGATATCGGATGCGAAGGCGGTGGTTTATACGCCCCGCAACGTCTCCTATCGCAGCGGCACCAGCACGATCATCGACTACTCGGGCCATGCCTTGGGTATTCACGAACCGGCCAACAAGTCCTTTCGACTGTTCAGTAGGGAGCCGGACTTCCTCTATGAGGCCGCCTATCTTTTCCTTCTATCTCAGGCTGGCGAGGCCTTGGATGCGCAGCACCTTCACCGCGTACATGCGCTGGGTATCAGCATTGGCGATTCCGCGGCGTTGGTCCTGCTCCCGATGGGTGGTGGGAAGAGCACGATGGCAGCTTCTCTTCTGCGCTACGGCGAAATCGGACTTCTTTCCGATGATTCTCCATTAATTGACGGGCAGGGCGACCTGCACGCGTTTCCATTGCGCCTCGGGATTCTTCCCGGTTCGGAAGGCGCGATCCCGCCCGAGCATCTCCGGCGGATCAACCGGATGGAGTTCGGCACCAAGATTCTGGTGAACTACTCGTACTTTGCCGGGCGGGTACGCCCGCGGGCGACACCGCGCCTGGTATTTCTCGGCGAACGAAGCCTGGCAAAGTCATGCTCCATTCGCCCCGCCACGACGGGGGCGGCGCTGCGTGCGATGATCGCGAACTGCGTCGTGGGCCTGGGCCTGTTCCAAGGCATGGAATTCGTGTTTCAGCGCGGGCCGGGCGAGGTATTCAAGAAGGCAATCGTTGCCTGGGCACGTCTGCGGGCGAGTTGGCACATGCTCCGGCGGTCGCGAAGCTACCACCTGGTCCTGGGCCGCGATCCGGAGGCCAACGCGCGCATGATATTTGATCTTCTGACCGCGGCAAACAACAACTACGCGGCGCCGCAGGGTGTCCGCTCGTGGCCTGCTGACAGCAGCCGCTCGGATAGGTGAGAGCCGATAAACCCCGCACCTCCGGTAACAAGAACTCTCATCGTCCTTCGAATAGATCGAAACCGTGCAACTCTTTCCACGCACCAAGGAACCGGCTCCGGCCCTCCGGTCCCTGCAATTGCGACTGGGGAAGAAACACCTTTCCATAGCTTTCCCCCAGCTCCGCTTCATCAGTGATCAGCTCATGCCTGCGGAAAAGTTGGTCGAGAGCGAAGGCGAGCGAGTAGAGCGCGTACGGATACGGCCGCAGGCAAAAGACACGATAAGACAGATACAGGAGATATTCCTTCAGCTTCTCTTTGACTTCTTCGAGGGCAGGCTCGCGCACTTGGTCACGCGTGGTCTCGTCACCGGCCAGACACTGGCCCATCGATTTGAACAGCCACGGGTCGATCAATGACACCCGGCTGAGACCGCCCAACCGAGCCCGCATTGACTGCTCGGTTCCGACCTGGAGGCTGAAGTCCAGCCCGTCAAACGCTGTCAGAATGCCGCTTATGCTCCTTGAACACTCCTCGGGGGTCACATGTTCGTCCAGATTGACCGCAACGTACGGCGCGCGTCTGTCAAAAAAGCACGGATACACCCACACACTTGCCAACCCTCTCAACCGGGACAGGGTCAAACCCGCGCGGTGCCATCGCTCTGAGAATGCGTTTCCGAACCGCACCTTTCCGGTCCGGACCTGGATCGGGCTGCCGCCGGCAGCAAGGTCAAGTCTCCGGTAGAACTGATCCCACAGCCTGACTTCCGCAGCCAAAACGTCATAAATCCCGCTGCCCGTGCCTGACGCAGGCTGTCCGGTGATCCGCACGCTGTCGATGTTCAGCTTTCTTCGTAGCAGTGCCCTTTGGAGGATATGACCCTTTCTCTTCTTCTGCACGACCGGAAGAACATAGCTGAGCAGGAAGGCTTCGGGGCTGTGGTCCAAGGGAGGCGGCCCTGTGCGGGAGGCGGCAGGGATCGCCAATTCCTCGCCATGGACGCGCCGCCAACTTTCCATCGGGTAAATGGACCGGAACGGGTAATGCGAAGCACACAGCCGATAGGCCGCCGCGGTGGCCGGAAGCGTAATACAGTCGAAGACTCTCAATATCCGCAAGCGGTCGCGGAGCCGGCGCGACAGCGGCAGCACATCGTCGAAGCTCGCACCATCCACGAAGAAGGTCAAATCGAAATCGGCCAACAGGACACCCTGCGCACCGCCGGCGGCGCTGTGGCGAAGGAAACAATGCCGGATCGCCTTGTGCCCGCGACAGCGCCGCTCGAGCCAGCGTTGAACAGAGACCCACACTAGGTGATCGATTGCGTTCATTACAAGTCACAAATGCTCTCTGCCAGGCCGGCTCTCGATCAGGTCCAGCAAGTTACCAAGGGTGAAAGGGTGTTTCTTTCGCGTCACACGGCGGTAGACCGGCGGCTTCACCCGCCATCCATCCCCACGCTGGTCCATGGGCTGGACGGCAGGGCCATCCGCCCCGATCCATTCCTCCCGAATCCGCTCCCGTGAAACGTCCTGATCCAGAAAGGCCCCAGCCTTCGTGTAGGGAATCAAGGGATAGCCCAGTTGGTCGATGCGCAGCGAAAGCAACACGGAATTGAGAATCGATGTCGCCTTTGCCCGCAACTCTACGAAGGAATCCGCCACGTACGGCTTTCTGCGATACCACTCGTTGGTCAGATTAGAGAAGATCAGTTGCCGCATCTGCTCCGAGCAGGGAGCGTCCTTCCTAAAAAGACGGACAGAGGGATCAAACTCGGAGAGCAGCAATCTGTCAATTGAGTTTTCATCGAGACCTACCACTGATGAAAGTTGCTCGATGATTTCTCCGGCAACGAGAAAGAAGTGGGTACGGATGTAAGGAATCAACAGATTCCCCATGATCTCCGCTCCCGGCGGAAGCGTTCGGCGCTTTCCAAGGATCGCCTTCCGCATGAGAACGCATTCGAGTGTATTCGCCTGGAATGCGATCCTCTGCATTGCGGATTGTGTCAGAAACGTGTCGTTGACCAGCAACCAAACATCCGGCCGCTTCCCCTGGTTTCTCAGGTACTCGATCCCTCTCTGCCATCCCGAGAACTCTAGATAACGGTTGTCACCGCTGATGGCATACTCACGGGGTGCCGTCTGCCGGGCGCAAGGAGACTCCGGAGCGGAGTTGTCCACATATACAATGGTCTTTCTCCAGGGGAGTCTGGCAAGTAACCGCTTCAACGCTAAGATCGGCTTATGTTTGTCGTATGACGGCCCGGTTTGAAAGAGCAGATAGACCACTGCAAGTTCGGGCTCTTCCATCGTGCGGTTAGGATTCTGCACCGTCCGTACCTCCTGAGAGGAGAAGCAATTCCGACCATATCGTTTTCCGCATGGAGTTACACCGTCCTGTTCGAATCGCTCGCTCTTGCAGCCGTGCGAGGGTGTCGCGGCCGGTAATCAGACGCTCGAATGCCGCGAGGACATCGCTCTCATTCGTTGTATCCACCACGAGGGAGTCTTCACCGTCGCTGGCAAATTCGCGCGTAGCGCCCTCGGCAGGAAGGATGGCCGCGCAGCCTGCGGCCATTGCTTCAAGACCCAACTGTCCGGTGGCCCGATACGTCGAGAGATCTGCGAAGATATCGGCTTCCCGCAACACGTTCCCCATCTGCCGCCTCTTCAGGCCGGACAAACATCTCAACTCGAACCCCTGCGCCTCTTCGATCTCATCCAGCTCTTCGTCGGTGCAGCCAAAAACGCGGATGTCCACTCTGGCTCCGTGCTTTATGGCAATTGTGCGGAGGATGCGAAGCGCACTTTTCGCGTTGCCACTGGGCACTCCGGTGCGGATCGGAGAAACGATCACTAGGGGCCGGGAAGGATCGGCACAGGGCGTGCCAAGTCTGTTGAAGAGAGATCGGTCCAGACCTGTGGCGACTCTGTCTGCCTTGATCCGGTGCCGCTGCCACATGGTGCGGCAGAGCCACTGGCTGCGGGCGAAGACGCCCATCTGCGCCGCCTTCGCGAAGCTTTGCTCCGCCGCGGCCCGACACGATTCGTCCGACAAAGACCACGGCTCGTAATCCTGGAGGTAATACATGGGGCGCATGCCAGGTACTTTACGATGGGCCGCCATCAGTATCCGGCTGGAGTGAGCGTCGGTGGCAATCACAGTGTCGAAGCGGGTGGCGAGTTCCACCAGCTGGCCCTCGTCGTCCGAGGCAGTCAGTACGTCGGATAGCTCTGGAAACTCCTGATCCAGCCTGTGCCTTCCGGCGCTTCCGATCGCCGCGTGGACGCGAATCCCACAGTCGCGCAAACCGATGATCTCGAGTGGGACGGGATCAAGGCCAAGCCCAACTCCGGTCGAGTCGGAAAGAAGGAATAGGACGGTTTTGCCGAGAACACGCTCCAAGGCGGCAGCGGCGGATGCGACGCCCGCGAAATCCTCCATCGCTGCCGGCCACGAGGGAGCAGCAAACGCGTCCCATAGCGGATCGTTCCCTGCGGTGAGCTCAAGCGAGCAGCCGGTCACATAGGATCCCGCTGCCAGGCCAATACAAATCGGCTCCGACCGGCTGCTGCCGGCGCTGCTCGCGTGTCTCCAGGAGGCCAGCTTCGAGAAGGCGCTCCGCCGGATCGCGAAGGCCGAGTAACCCGCGAAGGGACTCGTACTGCGGATGAACTCACCAGATAATGCCGAGTTTTCCAAGGCTGTGGCAAGCAGTTCGGCATTCGCGGCGGCGGCAAAGCGGCAGGCAACCGGATCGGATATTCGGGCCCTCGCCAGGCTGGCACTCAAATGTTGGCTCGTCAGCGGGACCACAACGTCAAGAGCCTCATCGCCGTCGAGATACTCAACCATCTGGCGCAGAGAGTTTCTGGCCGCCACGGCAGTGCCATCCAGGACGACCAGATAATCCGCGCGAGCTCGATCGATACCCTTGACCACGGACCTCCAATAGCCAAGATGATCGAAGTTCTCGATCATTACTGCGCCATGCGTGCTTGCGAATTTCTCGAGTAAGCAGGCGACATCATGATTCTGTTCCGCTTCTTTGACGATCAGGAAATCACGACCGGGGAAGCTCCGCAAAGCCGAGTCCACGCATGCACGCAGGATATTCACGGGAGAGTGAGCATAGATGACGACCTCGACATGTGGCTCGGCCCGCCGGTCTTTACTGGAACGATCTGAGTGATTGATATGCCATTTCATGACCGTAGTACTTGCGTGAACGCCTCCAGGTAAGCCTCACCCTGTTTTTCCATTGAGAACCTTGGAACCACTTCCTCTCGCGCCACCGCTCCGATCCTTTGGCGAAGGACTGGGTCGTCTCGCAGGCCTTCGATGGCATCTTGCCATTCGTCGGCCGTAGACGCAATGAAGCCATTTACATTGTTCCGGACAATGCCGAGATATGACGGAACGGGGCTGGCGATGACCGGCATTCCCAGTGACATAAACAGGACCAGCCGGTTTGCGCTTTTCACTCGCACTCCCTTATCGATCCGCGGCCACGGAATAATGCCGGCATCGCAACTCAAGATGTCGCGCAGGACGGTTTCCTGGCTCCAGGGGAGGTACTCGAAATCGAACGGACTGTTGCGAAAGACCCTGGAGCCGGGATACAGAGCTTTCAGCATCTCCGCGCTCGGACCAATGATCTTGAGAGACACGCCCTCCGGAAGCGTCTCAAGGCACGGCACGCGGTCCCAAACACGATTGGTGACCATACAAAGCGTCAACTTGCGTTCCCGGTGGTGGATCTTCCGCGCAGATGGGTCGTGCTCGTAGCCGTCGAACACTGGAAACATCTTCTGACGGTATCGCCCCGGCAGCACTTTAGAGAACTCCGCACTGGGAGCGAGGATTGCGGCGGCGTGTTTGACGAGTTTCCTGCTGAGAGGAAGATCGCTAACGGCGTACACTAGCCTGATATCCAGTTGCCGGCACCGCAGGATAAGATGATTCAGCGCCCGCCCGGAATCGAGCTTCACAATGACGAGCAGATTGATATTGTGGCGCAGAACCTCGTTGACTTGTTCCAGTTCCAGATTGATACTTGCCGCATAGCGCTGCTGCGGGCGGAATAGTATTTTGGAGCGGATTCCGCGAGACAACAGGAACCGATGCATGTTATACCCCATGAACCTGGAACTTGCGGTCTCTTCGCTTCCATTCAAAAGCCAGCCCACACTCAGCGCCGAACGGTCCGGATGAGAATGCCCCTCAACGTGGAACAGGAAATTGTTGTAGACGTATCCGGGTATGGTGGCGTAGCTCAACTTATTGCGGTACGCGACGTAGTTAAAGCTCAACTGGTCCCGGATACTATGGCGCTCGATTTCGGCCCACCAGTCTTCCATGGTCCGCTTCACATGGGCCAGGTGATGGCGCCGCAGGATAACCGTACAGGTAGCGAGGCCATTATGGGCGGGATACCCTTCACTCCGGTACGCGGCTTCCTGGCGCCTGATGTCGTCGGCATTGCCCTTGCCGTAGCGAATGCACGCCTGCATCTCGTCATAGATACAGTCCCGCGAATAGTGAGCGAACATCGCGATATCGACGTTTTCCAGGTATTTGTAGACGAGATATCGCGGATCGACCGCGGGTATGTGCGTTCCGTCGACCCAAAGACTGCACTGGTATTCTGAGAGGAAACGATGGGGCACGATTTTGTAGATCCTCGCCGCCTTCCTGGGGTCGCCTTCGCTCACCACGGTCACGATCTTCCATGCGCGGGAGGTGAGCTTCGGGTTATCCGTAAAGCAGAGAAAGTCCACGTTGTGAAAGCTTGGCGCATCCTGCAGCTCGTCTTTCCCGCCAAAAATCGCGGTGTAGACGACCATCTTTCCCGCGCAATCGAGGTCGGCTGCAGCGACCCGGCGATCCAGGATACGTCGAGCTTGCCAGTTTGCAAGCGAATTCGCTACAAGCGCCGCAACCTGCACGGGCAGGGTGAGAATTCCCTTAAGCACGGACGTAGCGGGAAGGATCTGCGGGGACATCTCAGGTTAATGATCGCTTTCAGGCGACTTGATCGCCAGGCGCTGCAGCATACGCTGGCAGGGTGCTTGATGTTACCGGTCGGCCAGGTGCAGCACGAGTCCGGCAGCGAACGCGCCGGAACTGTAGATATAATTCTCCAGCGTGCATTGCAAGCACACGAAGTTATTAAAAATCAATAGGCCCTAATTGTCAACAGAGTCAGTTTTGGCAGTAGGAGACCGAGACTCGAGGGCGGTTGCGAATGAGATATCCCCTATTCTATCTGACCAAACAATGGGCCGCCGCTTGTGGTCGTACTTGCTGTCGAAGGGATTTCCTGAAAAAAGTCACAGGCGCTTGCACCGCTTATGCGGGCTTGGCAACCCGTGATGCAGCAAGCGGGGCGAAGGCTCCCGAGAGGAAAAGAGACATGGTCCATTGGCAAGCACACACCATTGCCAAGATTCCGAACGGCTACCAGGTGGCGGTTGCCGATGTCAACGGCGATGGCAAGCCTGACATCCTGGCGTTAAGCTCCGTGGAGAGCATTGTGGAATGGTATGAGAATCCTTCCTGGAAGGCTCGGCCCATCACCACGGCAACCCGTCAGAACATCAGCCTGGCGCCGCTGTTTCGCAATGGCTATCCGCAGCGCGGCTTGGCGCTGGCCAACGACTTTGCACTTAATGACAGCACCTATGGCGGAAGTCTTTGGTGGGTGGAACCGGGGAATTCGTTAGACTCCGAATGGTCGCTGCGCTTGCTCGGCCGCATGCCCAGCTCGCACCGATTGCGCTGGGCGGACCTGGATGGGAGCGGCCGCCTGGGGTTGGTGGATGTTCCCTTGTTGGGTTATGGTGCGAAGGAGCCGGACTACAAAGTCGCGGCGCCACTCACCTGGTTCGAACCTCCGGAGCCACTCCTGCGCGGGCACGTATCTGCCACTGACGCCGGCAAGGGTGAGTGGCTTTCCCACCTGATTGACGACTCTCTGACGGTCGTCCATGGCGTCCTCATCATTGACTGGGACAACGATGGCCGCGATGAAATCCTGACTGCCAGCTTCGAAGGCGTCCACCTCTTCCGCTCCACCGGGACGGGCCCCGACCTCCTTTGGACGAAGACCCACCTCGCTGCGGGCGACCAGGTTTCACGCCCCCATCGCGGGTCGAGCGAAATCGGCGTCGGCAGGCTGGAGGGGCGGCGTTTCCTCGCCACTATCGAGCCCTGGCATGGCGAGCACGTGGTTGTTTATACGCAAGGCAAACCGGGCGATTTGTGGAGTCGCCATCCGATTGACGACAGTTTGCGCGACGGCCACGCCCTGGTGTGCGCCGACCTCAATGGCGACGGCAATGATGAAATCGTGGCGGGTTTTCGCGGTCCAGGGACCAGCCTCTATGTGTACTACGCCTCAGACGCCTCCGGCTTGAAGTGGGAGCGCCAGACGCTGGATACTCAGATGGCGGCGTCAGGAGTGGTCGTTGCCGACCTCAAGGGCGACGGCCACGCGGGTGTTGTGGCCATCGGCGCTTCGACGGCAAACGTGAAGTGGTATGAGAATCTGGGCGCCTGAGCATTGAGTGATTGGTTCATTGAGTCATTGAAAAAATGAGCCGTCGCCCAAGAAGGGAACTTCAGGACGTGCCAGGAAGATCACGAACGTCAGCCCCCCAAGGACCACCACGAATTGAATGAGGAAGATGATAAGCAAGACTATGTGCAGCACTGAGTTCTCCTTCGCAGTTCGAGCCGGGTGCTTTCCCCTGCACATTTAACCTATCGGCACAGGCAGGCGGTTTGATGAGGAAAAGCGGAGGTCTCTCTCAGGACTGGTAGGGCCGGGGCTTGTCCCGGCCTGGCCCCTCGAGTTTCTACATTCTCCCCTCTCCCCCTTGGGGGAGAGGGGCCGGGGGGTGAGGGGGTCAATGCCCTCCTGGTTCATTTGCACTTCGAGGCATTGAAGACTGAAAGGATTGCTTGGCAGGCGTGCGGCAGGTGATGGAGTCTGTTACGGCTGGCGGTTCGGTGGGTGACGGCGCATGATGACAGCCGTACCGTCCCCAAACTTGTATTGGACCTCGTCCATGAGCTGTTGGATCAGATACACTCCGCGGCCACTTTCGCGATAAATGTTTTCCCCCATGGTTGGATCCGGGAGCTTACTCGGGTCAAACCCGCTACCGGAGTCTTTGACGACGATGAGTATTCCGCCACCTTCCTCAATAGCCACGCACGTTCGCACGTACTTTTTGGGGTCGCTGCGATTGCCATGAAGGATGGCGTTCATGAGCGCTTCTTGCAGGGCAAGCTGGACATTCGCCAGATCGTGAGAACAACCATTTTCTTCGAGCAAACCAAGGACCCTGGAAACAAGGCCTTCAATATGGCGAGTGTCCGAAGGAATCAATTCGTCCAACTTGACGACCAGCTTATCCTGGTCAAACTCGCACTGGGGCGGGATGTGCTTCAAGTCCGGCATAGCACGGGCTTTTCTGCGCCAATAAAAACTCTACCACACCATTGGAGAAAAGTGGGCGGAAAGTAGTAGGTAGGAAGCAGAAAGAAATCGCCAGAAACATGAATCTGTGGCACCCTCTGGCATGGTAGAGTTCTCACTGACCACTGAAACTGAGGAGAACACTATGAAAGAATCATCCGAACTCGAGAAGCAGGCTGCTTACCACATTGCCGCCTTGATGGCGGCCGCAGCCAGAACGGCTCCCAAGACGCGCGGCGTTGACAATATCCAGGTCGTGGCGATTGACGACCAGATTGCCAAGCAGAACCTGGTCGACAAAATGAAGGAGATCGCGCGCTCGGAAAACCGTCCTGGCTTTGCGCGGGACGCCGACAGCATCCTGGCCTCGCCGGTCATCGTCGTGCTCGGTGTGCTATCGAATCCCGCCGGCCTCAATTGCGGTTTCTGCGGAAACCCAACTTGTGACTCGTTGAAGGATAAGAACGGAGTTTGCAGCTTCAACTCCATGGACCTGGGCATTGCGGCTTGCTCGGCGGCAGCGATTGCGGCCAACTTCCACGTGGATAACCGAATGATGTTCTCAATCGGGAGGTCATGCCTTGACCTGAAGCTGTTGGCGGAAGGAGTCAAGCAGGCCATTGGAATCCCCTTGAGCATCACCGGTAAGAGTCCTTTCTTCGACCGAAGGCCGTGACAAGGTGCAGGAGTCAGAAGTCAGCAGTCAGGAGTCAGAAGAAAGAAACTAGCCCTCTCCCTTGGGGCTGAGCGTGTCCCACATCTTTGGCTGGACACCGCGGGTGCCCAAGTCGGAAATATAGCCCTCTCCCTTGGGGAGAGGGTGTCCGACGACGGCGCTTTCTCCAGCCGTCGCCGGACGGGTGAGGAGTTACTTCCGTCGGCATGCAAGGTCGTTGTGCCCGGCTAAGTCTTCCCTGAAAGCTGACGGCTGATAGCTGGTTCATTCCCTGGCGCTTATTGCCTCAGATTCTCCACATCGCTTCCCAAGCCGCCGCGCTGGATGTCACGAACACGGTGTTTCCCTCCTGGCGGGCTTGAGCGCCCTGGATTTCGGCGAAGCGGAAACGGGAGGCCAGTATCAGTGGCAACTGGACACTCGAAGGCGCGGGCCCTGAGCCGCGCTGGAACTTCAAGCGCCAGCCTTGATGGCGGTCGAGGGGTTCGATGTTCATGTCGATGCGGCCGAAGCGCGTGGGAGACTGGGCAATGCTCAGGGGCTCGCCGTCGGCCAATTCAGACTCTCCGACTCCCGCCAGCAAGCGCAGCGCTTGGCCGTCTTCGAGCGCCAGCAGGTGACGCAGGTAGAGAATGCATTCAGCGCTGGCCCAGTTGTGGGGCATGTCACCAACGTAATCCGCCGTCAGGCTCCCTCGCATAGGTTGTTCCTCCCGCCAACAATAAAGCTGTGTGGCGTGGTTGAGAAAGCCCCTGAAAGTCAACCTTGCCCAATCGGGGATCCCGGCCCAGAGGTAGACATGAGCCACGAAACCCGCGTTGTAATTCCAAACTCCTCCGTGCGCAAGCCAGCCGGTTTCCGCAGGAATATCTTCTTGGGTGCAAGCCTGCATCAACTGGATATGGCCCTTCACGATCGCATCGTCCTTCTCGAACACCAGACCAGGATAGATTGCCTGGGAAAGAGCCCATTGTGCATTTTGGGGTCTCGGGCGATCCCACTCATCTCGAGTGGCCCACTGGGGGTCTCCCTTCATCAGCATCGGCAGGTAATCGAACCCCTCGGGATGGCGGCGCATCTCCTGGCGGGCCGCCGCAAAAAGCGCCGCTCGCAACTCGTTATAGAACCGCTGGGCGCCAGCGAGGTCCGGAAGACCAAGCCGGTCCGTCGCTTCGGTGACTGCCTTCAAGCCCGCCAGCACCCACAGGGTGTTGGTGAACTCGGGACGGACGCCGCCTAACCCTCCGTCGCCAAAACCAGGGGCCAGGAGACCGTAGCGGCCGTTCATGCTCCCATCGCTTTGGGCTTTATCGCGCAGACTCGCAAGAAACTTCACGGCCCGCGCAACGTTGGGTTGCATCTCCCGGAAGTAGCTCCAGTCCTGGCTGAGTTCAGCCTGGCGTACCAGTGTGAACATGGCGATGCCTGTATCCTTCCAATGCTCGCGCCCTCCACCCGCGAACACGCCCCCATCTGCTTCCTGATACTTCCAGGTTGCTTCGAGTCCCTGCTGGGCCTCCTTGTCGTAACCAAGGTAACGGGCGGCCTCGAGGATAAAGTTTCCATCCACCACCCAGAGGCCGCGGTAAACCGTCGGCCCCACCTGGAACGTAGTCCTTCCTGCTTTCTCCTCGCGAGCCTGCTGGAGGTTGCGCGCGCAGGCAACCAGGAACTCCCCGTGGCGTCCCGGAAGTTGCCAGGATACCTTCCCTTCAAAGGGCTTCCAGTTCTGCCAGTACTGTCGGGCCTCCGCCAACAAGCGGTCTGGAGTCTCGAGTCCCTCTTTTAATTTGTCGATCTCCTGGCCCTCCTGGGGAAATCGAAAGAAACAGCGGGAGGGCCTGCCCTCCGTAGCGATGCCCGCTTGCAGCAAATACGACTGATAGACGACTCCATCTTCGTGGCGCGCGAGTGGCACATCCACGAGGAGGAACGGCGCCGCCGCCTCATTATCGAGGCGCAATAGGGTGATTCCAGCGGATTCCTCGAGCTTGATCTCTCGCTTCGTGCTCAAAACCATCACCGGAACCGCCTGCAAGGTGTGTAAGGTACGCGGTTCGACTTCCAGAATCACGTTATCGACGCGACCTTCGCCGGCGCGCTGGGTGGCAAAAGTGGTGAGCTGCAGGAAGGCTTCGGGACGGTCAATCCGGGTGTGGATGATCGGTACACCTGGGGCTTCAAGCCGCTGCCCGCGCACCTCGTTTGCTTCCATGCCGAGCAGTGAAAATTCCACGACTTCAGGGAAGTAATCGATGCCTGCGCCTTGCCCGGGATGACCGTAGCGCAGTTCGCCATGCTCGCCGATCAGACTCTTGTAGTGATCGTCCGGAAAGCAGTAGGCCGTCTGCCACGAAAGCGGCGAGTAACGACAATCGATGGCGGCAGAGGGATTCTCAACATCGGGGAGGGAATTCCCAGCCTCCGACTCGATGGGGGCGAGGCTTCGAGCCTTGCTCAACAATAACGCGGGACCTGCCATGCTGGCCGTCCCCAACCCCAAGCTGATATTTTGTAGAAACTTGCGCCTGCTTGATTCACTCACGGTTCCTTCTCCTGCGCCTGACATGACTTCCTGTGCAGACGCTCGCCGATTATATCCCGCGTCAAGGTTCTGGGACCAATACTTCCAGCCTGCGGCCTTCACCTTGACCGCAATTCGTAGGTTGAACCCTGCTTCCAATCCCATCTACAGCCCCTGGAGTCATTCGCCGACGGCGAGAGCGGTGTGGCAGCCTGCCGGCTTTTTATGCGCTTGACCGGTTATTCCCCAAAGGCTATATTCATCCTGTGGCATGGGATAACTCGGGAGGAAAGAAGATGGCGAGGAAATTCAAAGAACTTCTCGACCGCATGACCCCGGAGCGGCGCGCGTCCATCAAGACAGGCGCCAACCGGCTCCGGGCAGAGATGGCGCTTGACGAACTGCGTGAAGCGCGCGCCTTGACCCAGGAACAACTGGCGGAAGTCCTCGGCGTGCGCCAGTCCACCGTCTCCAAAATGGAGCGCCGCGCAGACATGTACTTGAGCAGCCTGCGCAAAATCATCCAGGCCATGGGCGGAGATCTCGAGGTTCGCGCCATCTTTCCCAGCGGCCCCGTGCAGATCAAGCAATTCCGGGAACTCCGCCGAGGCCGCGCGGGCAGGTGAATATGACCAACCACGTCGGAAGAGGAGCCGGTGTAGCGCAGACCATCGCTTTTGAGGTCTGCGGCTTTTTGTTCGTCAGACAGCAGACTTGACGGGTTGTTCAGCATCGTGCGGGGGAGATTAAGATCGACCCAGGCGGGGCCACGTTCTCTCCCTGTCCCAACGGCTGGCCCATATCGCAGCGACGCCACAGGCCTGCGGCTGTATTACGCCTCGCCTCACGCACTTATGCATACTTGTTAAACCAAGAACGACTTCCCGGTCGTTGACCCCACCATTACTCATCCGCAGAGCCGACTCGCCGAATTGCTCCCCGACCAATGGAAAGCAGCACGGCGGATGGCAGGCAGTGCTAAAATTCGAAAGGGAAACACCGCGGTCCTGTAGAATATTGGTCAAGTGCCAATGACAACGCAATCCGCCTTGCCGGGATGGATTAGAAAATCAGGTTGGTTTGCTCTGCCTGGGAGCGTCTTGCTCGCCGCTCGTTTGATCTACGAACAAACTTACCTGACGTGGTCGGAAGGCCCCCAGATGGTGGGCTACGCGCTTGCACATGCCTTCTCCGGACTGCTGATGCTTGGCCTCTTGTGCATGATGATCTGCTTGATCGCCTTTATTTCCGGATTGGTATTCGTTGCGTGGAAAAGATCGAAAATCACGGTCCTGGATTGGGTCCTGCTGGGGCTGCTGGCGACGTTCACATTTTGGATCTTTGTGCCGTACGGGACATGGCAGGCACTGACCATTAGGCTTCTCGGGGTGGGACGACGCCCCGGCGCACAGTTGAGTTATGCGGCTGCAACAGGCGATTATCGCCTTACGAGATTCTTAATCGCGCGCGGTGTTCCCTTCAATGGTTCCAACCCCAAGATCCACATGACGCTTGCCGCAGCTCTCAGGAAGGAGGGGGACCTCGAGGGCGCCATCCGCGAGTACCGCAAAGCGATTGCGGTGGCCCCCGGCTACGCAGAAGCGTATCTCGCAATGGGCCAAGCGCTCGAGCAAAAAGGTGATTTCCAATCCGCACTCGAACAGTACCAGGCAGGATGCGTTCAACTGGGTGGCTTGAAGTGTTGCGACCTAGCAGAAAAGTTGGCTCAAAGGCTGAATCATTAGAACCCGACCAAAAACGTTGCCAGGCCCGCGAAGCAAAGCCTTACCAGCCTTGCCTTGCATCGTCTTGCTCGTGGCATCTCTCTCCGCAGCACAGACGGAGACAAAGCACACTTACCAGTAAATCGTCTGCGATCAATTCGCTCTGGACGCCACCGGCATACCCGCGACCATTCGCCAAGCCCTGAACAGCCCACCTCAGAAGCAGGCTCGCGACGCGCAGCAAAGGCTCTGGCAAGCCTCGTCAAACGGTCTTATGGAAGTTGAATCCTCCGGCATGAAGAAGTTATGGACAGGGAAAGATGGTCTGCCGATCCTGTCATTGACGGGGGTCGCCCTGGGGCTCGACGGCCGATTGTGGCTCGCCACGCGCCAGGGCGCCATCTGTTTCCAGCCCGACGCGCCTGCCGGTCAGCAATGGTTCTATTTCTGGGGCATGCGCTATTTAAGCGACAACTGGGTCGCGCAGATCGTGGCGGAGAAGGATCGAGCTTGGGTTCGCACACAAACCGGTGTATCGCGAATCGAGTTCGAGCCCTTTGATCTCGAACGCAAGAGCGCGCTGTTTGTCGAACGCTTGCAGCGCCGGCACAATCGCTACGGTTATACAGTCGAGTGTGAATTGCTACGCCCTGGACACACCGCTTCGTTTCGCTTGGCGCCCAGCGATAATGACGGCCTGTGGACAGCGATCTACGTAACGGCGGAGTGCTTTCGTTTTGCGGCGACCCATTCGCCCCAGGCGCTGCGCAACGCACGCCTTTCACTGGCCGCCCTGTTGCGGCTGGAGTCGATCACCGGAATTCCGGGATTCCCGGCCCGCGCGCTGATCCATCGTGGCGACTACCGACAACAGGATGGCGAATGGCATTGGACCTCGGAGGGCGAGTGGGAGTGGAAAGGCGACACAAGTTCAGACGAATTAGTGGGACACTCCCTCGCCTACGGCGTTGCCTATGACCTGCTCCCCGATGAGTCGGATCGCGCGGCGATCCGTCGAGCGGCGGGGCGAATTGCCGGTCATCTTTTGGACCACGAGTTGGAGCTCGTGGGTTTCGGCGGCCGTGCCACCCGTTGGGGCAAGTACTCTCCAGCGTACTTCCAAACCGAGGAAGGCAAAGAGGACGAAGCGCTGAATTCTCTCGAGCTGCTCTCACACTTGAGGGTCGCTTACCATATCACCGGCGAGGCGCGATTCTTGACCGCTTATCACGAACTCATCCGCCAGCGCGGCTATCTCGAAAACGTTACGCGGGGCGCCCTGGAGACCCCACACGAGGTTAATTATTCGGATGAGGAGCTGGCCTTCCTTTCATTTTATCCTTTGCTGAGGTACGAGGACGATCCCGCGTTGCGCGAGCCGTTCCAGGCAGCCCTCGAACGCTTTTGGCGCTCCTGCCAGGCTGAACAAAACCCATTATGGAACTTCATCTATGCCTCAGGCACAGGCGCGTACGACTACGACGCGCGCGAGGCCCTCGAGACCCTGGAGCGGATTCCCCTGGATACCATCTCTTGGACCGTGAGGAATTCCCAGCGCGTGGATCTGCCCCGCGCGCCGAGCGCGGACCGTTTTCGAGAGAAGCAATCCCGGCGCGCCCTCCCCCCCAACGAACGCTGTGTGATGAAGTGGAACGGCAACCCCTTCCAGTTGGATTGTAGCTCCGAGGGCCGTTCCGAGGACGAAGGAGCCTTTTTCCTTCTGCCCTATTGGCTTGGGCGGTTTCACAAGCTCGTCCACTAATTTGTTGACAAATGGACTTTACAAATCTATACTTCTGTACGTTAGAGGGATCTGATCGTACATGAGGAGAAGTGCGATGAACGGGGCGGTGACAATCACAGTGAAGGAAGTTTCTGCGACGAAGCTCCGTGACCATTTCAGGCGCCATACGAAGGAGGCCAAGGGCAAGAAGGTCATCCTGATCCGCAACCGTCGTCAGGAGTCGAAGTATCTCATGGACAAGGAGTGGTTTGACAGAATGATCCGTGAACACGAGTCTCTGCTGGCCACTCTGGAAGTTTTAGCAAATCCGGAGCTAACCGAGCGTCTCCTGAGGCTTGGCAAGACCATCGATGACGACGTCCGGGCGGGCCGCCTACACTCCATGGAAGAGGTCTTTGGCAAAGATTGACCGCCCCTCAGCCAAGTTACGAGGTTATGTTTACCAGCGACGCCAAGGCTGACGTTCAATCCCTCGATGCGAGTATCAAAAGGCGCCTCCGCAAGATACTAGGCCAGAAGATCGCGGTGCAACCAGAGCAGTACGGCACGCCGCTACGGGGCGATCTCGCTGGTTATTGGAAACACGAGTTTGCTTCCCACCGTCTGATCTATCGAGTTTATCCTGACTACAAGCTTGTGGTTGTATGTGCAGTCGGCGCGCGCAGGGGATTACATAGAACAGACGTATATCGACAACTCGAAGTGCTGGCCAAATCGGGGCGATTAGCAGAGCAGATGTTGGCAGTCCTTAAATCTTTGCAGTCCCGCTGAACCAGGACGGCATAGCCACATAATCAACGATGGGCTTTGCCATCTCGTAGCCTCAGAAGAGATTGCACGGATTGCTGGAGGACTTGCAGGCGCTCAGCCGGCGTGAGCGAAAGCATCCAACGGATGAGGGTCAGGTCCACGCCGTCTTCGCTGTGGGTTGGCTCATTCCCAGGGGAGTGTTTCGTTTCATGGTTCGCACTTGGGGAGTTGCCTCGTGCCATATGCCCTCATGAACGGCTTTGCTTAGCCCGATTCAATTGTACCCAAATAACCCCTCACCCGTCCCCGTCGGCTGACGGGCTGATGAAAGCGCCGGTCGCGGGCCACCCTCTCCCCAGGGGAGAGGGCTACGATTCCGACTTCTACGCTGTGTCCAGCGAAAGGTGTGGGATACGCTCAGCCCCTCGGGAGGGAGCTGGTGGGCCCTATCGTTTCCCTGCACCGCACGTGATACTGGCCCCCACCACTAGCCAATAACCACTAACCACTAGCCACTGCTTTTCTCACGTCCAGTAATTGCGGTCAAGCGAGCGATACTGAATGGCTTCGGAGATGTGCGTAGTGCCGATGGCGTCGGCGGCGTCGAGGTCGGAAATCGTGAGCGCCACTTTCAGGATGCGGTCGTGGGCGCGGGCGCTGAGGCCCAAGCGCGTCATGGCGCTCTCCAGCAGGCGCTCGCAGTCGGCGGAAATGTTGCAGTACTTGCGGATCTGCC
>Ga0208191_1000596_pt1 | contig 24026 bp, 21 predicted proteins | sample June2015DPH_13_5_FD_184709 | JGI IMG/M metagenome (GOLD analysis project Ga0208191, IMG submission 184709) | Peatland microbial communities from SPRUCE experiment site at the Marcell Experimental Forest, Minnesota, USA - June2015DPH_13_40... | ecosystem: Environmental > Terrestrial > Soil >... | reverse complement strand
GAATCTTCCCTTTGCGCAGATGCGGCTTGATGGCCGATTCGTAGAAGCCGGCCTGTGTCTCGTCCGGCGTGAGAATCTGTATCCAGTCGGCGCGCTTGGCCGCCTCGGCGGGAGCGACCACGGTCATGCCATCGGCGCACGCCTGCTTGGCCGAGCCGCGCTCGGGATCGAGCCCGATAATCACTTCGTATCCGCTGTCGCGCAGGTTCTGGGCCTGCGCGTGTCCCTGCGACCCGTAGCCGAAAACGGCAATGGTCTTGCCCTTCAGAGCGGAAGGATTGGCATCGTTTTGATAAAAGACTGTCGCCACTGGAAAACTCCTTATGATCTATTTTGGCTGAAATGTTGGCTGAAATGCTAAATCATGTTTGCAGGCAGTAAACCGACCGAATGGTCGGTTTCAAGATGCTACCTAGCTCGCCAGCCCAGTGTCAACCCAGGATTCCCCTGGCGTCCATTCCAGACAACGCTGGTTCGTGTGAGGGCCGCTTGATTGCGGCTTTCAAGCGGCGCCACCTTGGGCCACGAGTACCTGACGCGAGCGCCCATTCCGCGATACCATCTGTGGTGATGCTTCGCGAAGCTGCCGTCGAACGTCGTCAGGAACTGCGTCACGAACCTCGCCAGGAAATCCTGCGCACCGCCGCCCGCCTCTTTCAGCAGCAGGGATACGATGCCACCTCGATGAACGATGTCGCCGCCGCGCTTAAGCTCTCCAAGGGCGGTCTCTATCACCACTTCCAGTCGAAGGACGAAATTCTCTACAACATTATGTCGCACGCCATGGACATCACCGAGGAACGGGTCATCAACGTGGCGCGCCGCATCGACGGAGCCGAAGAGCGCCTGCGCACGCTGATCCGGCTGCACATCCAGGTTGTGCTCAGTCCCGAAGACCGTGAGATTACGGTCATGCTGCACGAGAACCATCCGCTGCCGCCGGCGCTCCGCCGCAAGATCAACGCACGCAAGAAGGATTACCTGCACTTCGTCGAGCACCTCATCGCCGACGTTCAGCGTAAGCGCAATCCCCCATCGTCGGTCACGCCGCGCGCTGCCGCCCTCGCCCTGGTCGGCATGATCAACTGGATCTATCAGTGGTACAAGCCCGAGGGTCCGCTGACTGGAGACGCGCTGGTGCAGCAGTACACGGATATCTTCTTTCGTGGAGCTGTCGGCTAGCTCTCAGTTCTCAGCTCTCAGTTCCCGGTTCTCAGTTCTCAGTTCTCAGTTCCCGGTTCTCAGTTCTCAGTTCTCAGTTCTCAGTTCTCAGTTCTCAGGAAGTTCGACGATGAGTGTAGGACGAGAGATGCAGCCCTCCGCAAGTTAGAGCGCGGGTGAATCTGGCGAGGCAATTCGCATCCGGGTTTCACTAAAAACTGACAACTGAGAACTGGGGGGAGAAGAACAGCCCGCAAGCTTTTCAGCTTGCGGGCTGCCCGGTGGACTGTTTGGGATTGACTGAGGTGGTCACTCTCGTGGCCCCTCGCTCGCTCCGGTGCCGGACACAGCCTGTGCCCGGCGGATCAGCCCATATTCACGGATGGTTTGCGAGAGATTGTTCCCGATTTCCCCGACCAAAGGTTCCTCGAGAACTCCGCTTAGAGCAACCGCCCTAAGACTCAGCCACCTCACCTGGTCTGGTACTACTGTGACTTTCAGAACTTGTCATCCGACCACCTCCTTTCCGGTGTAAACGCAGATTACAAAAAAGCCGGCTCGGCGTCAACGGCACGGACGGGGCGTGCCGCGGGAGTTACCAACGTCAGGTGTCAAGTCTCAGGTGTCAGGTCTCAGTGAGAAACGCTGGCACTAGAACTGGGAACTGAGAGCTGATCTTCGTTCTCGACACCCTTCGCGGGTACACTGGTTTCGGGTCCGCGCCGGCCGTCGCGCATCCCAAGCCGTCGCGCATCCCAAAAAGACGAATGAGAACAACTACTGTGGGGTTCCACTCGACATGCCAACCGTAAGCGTGGCATCTACCGTCCTCAATGAACGCGATGATATCGATTCTCTAGTCGAGAGTCTGATGCGGCAGACTCTGGCTCCCGCCGAAGTCATCATCGTCGATGGCGGTTCCACCGACGGAACATGGGAGCGTCTCGAAGCCGCCCAGTCAAAATATCCGACTCTGATTCCCATTCGCGATGAAAGCTGCAGCCTGCAACGTTCTCCGGGACCAATCGCGCGCGGCCGTAATGTTGCAATTGCCGCTGCCTCTTCCGATGTCATCGCCTGCGCCGATGCCGGATGCGCCTACCATCCCGACTGGCTCGCCAATCTGACGGCCCCGATTTTCAACGGCGACTCGGAGTATTCCGTTGGCGGATCTTATATCGACCCAACCAACTCCACCGTCTGGGACGTTGCCTCCGCGCCCTTCTTCGGAGTCAAGTTAAACCCCGACGCAGTAACCAAGTCCTGCACCGCCCGCTCCATGGCCTTCCGCAAAGATCTCTGGCGACGCGTCGGCGGATTTCCCGAGACTGTCTTTCTTGGAGAAGACACCGCATTCGATTCCAAGGCGCGCAAGCTTGTGACTCCCGCGTTCGCGGAACGCTCCAAAGCGTGTTATCAGCCGCGCCACACTTTCCGCTCGGCTCTCCGGCAAATGGTCAGCTATTCCGTAACCGACGGCGTGTTGGGCGGACGCTCGGCCCGCCTATGGCGAAATATGGCGCGCTGCCTCGCCGAAGTTCTTGCCGCTCTCGCTCTCGTCTACTCGCCCATTCCGCTCGGGTGCGTGCTGGCGCTCGAAATCTATTTTGCTTTCAGGTTGGACTGGGCCGATTTCCGAAAAGTTCCCCTGCGAGCTTTCCTGCGAACTCTGGCCGCGCGCCTGGTATTTTCCCTGATCGTTCCCTGGGTGGTCGCGTGGTATCAGACCGTAGGCAGCATCACCAAGGAAAACCGTCCCAACCGGCAAAATTTCACTTAGCTGGCTGCGGCTGGTGCTTGGTTGATCGGAGGCGACGGCACGCAAGCGCGGCATCGACTGAGGCGCGCTTCCGATGTCGAAAATGGTGGAGGAGTTCAGCTCCCGGACTCGCCCGGCACTCGCAGTACATGCCCGCCAGATACCTACCTTGGTTACTGCCCCTTCCCTAAACTGAAGGCACCCCTGCAACGCAGGGAAGGCTTCCCCCCAAGTCACAGATCTTTCAAGAAAGTTCTCGGTTCTCGTTTCTCAGTTCTCAGAGAAATCTCCTGATAGCGCGGTTCAATCCCGCACTGAGAACTAAGAGCTGGAAACTGAGAACTGCTTCAGCCCTTCCACCGGTATGCATTTTGTTGGGCCAGTCCTATATGCGCCAGCACGCGGTTGGCGAATTCCTGCGCCATGGCATCGACGCTCGATGGATGGTTATAGAACGTCGGGATCAGCGGGAAGATGGTTGCCCCCGCGTCCGCCGCCAGCGACATATTGCGGATGTGGATTTTGTTCAGCGGCGTCTCGCGCACACACAGCACGAGCGGCCGCCGCTCCTTAAGACTCACATCGGCGGCGCGCTCAATCAGGCGCGAGGCCGTGCCGTTGGCAATGCGGCCCAGCGTACCGACGCTGCACGGGATCACGACCATCGCGTCCGAAGGATACGACCCGCTGGCCACGTTCGCGCCGATATCGGCGTTGGACTGCTGCTGAATTTTTGCCGAAGGCGCGCCGATGATTTGACGTAGGAGATCGGAACGGCCTTCGACGCCGAGTTCCTCGGCCAGTACGCGCAGGCCGCTGTCAGAAGCGATGAAGTTCACCGTCTTCACCCGCGGATCGCGCTCCACGGTGAGTAGAAAGTGCTTCAGAAATAACGAACCACTGGCGCCAGTAGTGGCCACCGTCAGGTTTTCCGGCGGAAGAAGAGTCAAAGTTGGCGCTCCACGAGGCCCGGTCCAGTTCACAGCCTCGAAAAGCTGAGGATAGGGACGAGTGAAGGGCAAGTCAAGGCGGCAAAGAAGCTTGCGGAGTACTAAACATTTTGTCATCCCGAGGAAAGCGAGGGATCTGCAGTCAGCTTAGTGAACGGCGAATAGCGAACGACGAACGACCAACGACGAATTTATGGCAACCACCGGCATCTTACGATCGCGGCGCAGCGTCGCCCAACTCCACGCCATCGCAAGCGTTGAGCGTGACATTCGCGCGCTTGATCCCGGCGCCGGACGCAAATACGTTCGCGACTTTCTCGAGGCCTACCGCTCCTACCAGAAAGTTCTCGCCCCGGACGATGTCCGCGAAGAAATCGCCAAAGCCGGAATCGTTTTGGTCGGCGATTACCACGCCCTGCCCAACTCGCAGCGCTATTTAGCCTCGCTCCTCCGTGTTCCCGAACTGCACCAACACCCCGTCGTGTTGGGAGTGGAAACCATTTTTTCCCGCGACCAGCACATTCTCGACGAATGGTTCCGCGGCGAGATTGACGAAGACGAGCTGCGCCAGCGCATCCGTTTCGAACTGGACTGGGGATACGACTGGGCCCCATTTTACGAGCTGCTCTCCGCCGCCCGCGGCCGCGGCGCCTCCATCTACGGGCTCGATTGCATGCCTCGCGAAGATCTGCGCAAAATTGGTGCCCGTGACCGCCATGCCGCCGACAAGATTGCCGAACTTCGCCGCCGCCATTCCGACGCGCTCATCCTGATCCTTTTCGGCGAGTCGCATCTCGCGCCCCAGCATCTGCCGGCCCTGCTCCAGCAGCGGCTTCCCGCAGAATCGATGCTCACCGTTTTGCAGAACGTCGACGCCCTCTACTGGCGCGCCGCCGGAGAAACCCGCGACCACGTCGAAGCCGTCCAAGTACGCAAGGACGTCCGCGAAAATGTTCTCTGCGTCTTTAACGCCACGCCGCTGGAAAAATACGAAAACTATCGCCTCTGCCTCGACCGCTGGGGACGCAGCGATAACGGCCACAGTGCGCCCGACCTCGGCCCCACGCTCTACAACCTGATCGACGGCATGGTGCGTTTTCTCGGCATCAACCAGTACTCGGCGCACAACACGACGCAGCCCATGCTTCTGGTCGACCTCATGCCCGAAGTCTATTCGCGCAGTTCCGACGCGCTCCTGCGCCGGCTCTTGTCCCGTAAAGGATTCACCGCCGGACACCGCCGGTCTCTGCTCCGCCAGGTCCGCGAGCGGGGCAGCGTTTACCTCACGCCGATCAATGCCGTGTACGTGCGCCAGTTCCGCATGACCTCGTCCGCCGAGGACGCCACCCGCTTCCTTCATCAAGCTTGTCGCGGCTTGCCGAATCTTTCGAACGGCAAAGCTTTAGCACAGCACGCCGCGCCAGTTGCCGAGCCGCTGGATAAGGACGACGCGTTTTACATGGCCGTCTTCGAACACGCGCTCGCTTTTTTCGGATCGCGCATCTTACACCCCGCGCGTCCCGCTCTCCGCGACAGCGATATAGCGGAATTGTTCGACGTGACTCGTGAAGACCTCGAACACCAGACCTCGCTTCCCTTCGCCGACGCAGTCGAAGCTCTCGACTTCCTGATCGAACACCGCGCACACGATTTTCGTGACAACCATCGCTCCGAGCGTCAGTCGTCCGCTCCTGAATCCCTAGCGGAAGCTCCAGCCTTTACCGGCCGCAAGTACGAATACGTCGCCGAGCAACTCGGATATCTCGCCGGGAACGATATCTACGACGCCTACATCGAGGGCCGCCTAACTAGCGCCGCCCTGCGCAAGCTCTTCCTCACCCACATAGAAGAGCCGGGCGTGGCCCGCGAAGCCTACGTCCAATTAAGAACGCGCCTGCGCAACGGGCAGCGCACATAAGTTCTTCGCGTCCTTGGAGCTTGGTGGTTCTGATTTTCCTTGGCAGCCTGTGGTGAAAGTGAGACCCCGCTCTTCAACTCTCAATTCACCAGACTTTGTCATCCCGAGCGAGGCGCTGAGAACTGGGTACTGAGAACTAATCTCCCGCCAGCCAGTCCATCGCCTCTTCCCGCGTCTTGAACGTCACAATCTCGCGCTGGGAGAAAATGTGGAAGCTTTCCATGAAAGCGTGTGGGATATTCTCGGTGCCAACCCACGCCGTCTTCTTCACAAACGGCCGGTCGAGCGTCAGCACTTCTTTAATCTTAGTAGCGACCGCGTGGTCCACGGTGGCGCCGGTGTAGTCGGCGAGCGTGACTAGCGACTCGCGCGGGTGCTGCGCCACCGTGATCCGCACATGCGCAAGCAGAAGCTGCATCTCGTGGCCAGTGGTGTGCGAATAGTCCAGCAGCAGAATCTTCTTGCCGCGGTGCTCGACGAAATAAATCCGATCATCCATTGCGGACCCCGAATGGTCTCCTCTGTATCCCCTGGGATGAAAAGAGCGTTGACCACAGGGGACACAGAGTACCACAGAAGAGATCTACCCTAACAGCGACTCCACGACACTGTAAGCCTCATCCAGCGCCGAGTCCAGCGCAGCCGCGTCCTTTCCGCCCGCTTCGGCCAAATCCGGACGCCCTCCGCCTTTGCCGCCAACTTTCTGCGCCACCGGGCCGATGATCTTTCCCGCTTGGATGCGGCTGGTCAGGTCTTTGGTTACGCCGACGATCAGCGAGACATTTCCATTTGACGCCGAGCCCAGCACGACCACGGCGGAGCCGAGCTTATCGCGAAGCTGATCGACCAGCGTGCGCATCTGCGGGCGGTCGAGATTGTCCACGCGGTGGGTCAGCACTTTGACGCCGCGAACTTCTTTGATTTTTTCGCCGATGTTGGCCGTGCTCGACGATGCGGACTTCATCCGCGCCTGGTCAAGCTCGCGCTGTAAACGCTTGATCTCTGCGTCCTTTGCCTCGAATTCCGCAACGAGGGCAAGATGCAGTTTTCGCTGGCCCTCAATGTGGAAGTGCTTTACCGAACCATCCTCCTGTTCGACTCTATGAGTGCTCATGCTCTTGGCAGCAACTAAGCGGCGCGTTTCCTGTTCTAAAGTGTGGTCCTCGCGGAAATGTGCTAGCGAACCTTCGCCCGTCACGGCCTCTATGCGCCGCACGCCCGACGATACGCTTCCCTCTTTCAAAATCTTGATCAGCCCGATCTCGCCCGTAGCGCCGGTGTGCGTGCCGCCGCAGAGTTCCGTCGAAAAATCGCCGATCCTGATCACGCGCACCTTGTCGCCGTATTTCTCGCCGAACAGCGCTATCGCGTGATACTCGTTGACGGCCACGTCAATCGGAACGTTCTCGATGATCTCGACCCGTTCGTTGCGCAGTACTTCTTTGTTGATGATGTCTTCAATGTCCTGCAGCTCTTCGTCCTCGACGCCGGTGAAGTGCGAGAAATCAAAGCGCAGATGATTCGGAGCGACGAGCGACCCCGCCTGCTTCACATGCTTGCCCAGCACTTCTCTTAGGCCAGCATGAAGAAGATGCGTGGCGGTGTGATTGCGCATAGTAGCCTCGCGAATCACAGCATCGACGACGGCGTCGACTTTATCGCCCACGCGGAGGGTGCCCCACCCTTCCGCGTTTTTTGCGGAGGGTGGGGATTTCATGACCACCTGATGCGCGCGCACGCCCTGCACCGGGTAGTAACATCCAGTCACTTCAGCGACGACAGTGTTGTGATCGTCGGAGTAGAGCCATCCGCGATCGCCGACCTGCCCGCCGGATTCGGCGTAGAAGGGAGTGTGGTCGAGAATGATCTCGCCAGAGTCGCCGGGCTTGAGTTCCTGCGCGCCTTGATTGCCCTTGATGATGGCTAGCACTTCGCAATTGTCGGAGCGCGTCTGGCGATAGCCTTCGAATTCGGATTTCGGGAGTTGCTGGTAGGCGGGATTGGCCGTCTGCTTGGCCGCGCCTTTCCAGGAGGCGCGAGAGAGCGCACGCTGCTTGGACAATGCGATTGCGTAACCCTCTACGTCTAGCCACATTCCGCGATCACGAGCCGCATCCTCTACGAAATCCCATGGAAACCCAAAAGTGTCAAAAAGCTTAAAGGCATCCTCTCCCGGCAAGACCGGCGTGATAGCTTTCTCTTTCAAGCTCGCCAAAATTTTTTCTGGTTCCGATACGGTCGGAGAAATGTCGCGTATCGCGGAAAGAATTTCAGTATCGGGCATACCTTCTCTGATCCAACTGCAGACTTTCAAAGCTTGGGGTGTAAATTTGTTATCCGGGTCACGTACTGCACTCGGATCCTTTGAATAATCTTGTTGGTAGAAGAATCGGCAAAGTGTCTCCGTGTCGGGCCTTTTCGCCTCCTGTAGCAGATTCTCCAGCTTGATTAGACCTACTCCCAGCGTGTGCGCGAACCGGGTCTCCTCCGCCAATATCGCTTTCGATACGCGATCCGCCGACTCCTTCAACTCCGGGTACGCATCCTGCATCAGTTCACGCACAGCAAACACCATCTCATGCAAGAACGGCTTCGTCTGTCCAAGCAAGCGCCCGTGAGTGATGGCGCGGCGGATGAGCTTGCGCAGCACGTAGCCGCGACCCTCGTTCGAAGGAGTTACGCCATCTGAAATCAGAAATGTCGCAGCGCGGGAGTGGTCGGCAATCACACGCAGAGAAGCTGCCGACTTAGAACCAGCCGAGCTTCGCTCCGCATGGACGGGCGAGGCGCCCGTCCCCACACGAGCTGCGGCGCTCCCCGTCAGTTCTGCCGCCCGCTTGATCAGCGGAATGAACAAATCTGTTTCGTAATTTGAAATCACGCCTTGCAGTACCGCCGCTATCCGTTCGAGCCCCGCGCCGGTGTCAATCGACGGTTTGGGCAGCGGATTCAGTTTGCCCGAGGCATCGCGGTCGAACTGCATGAAGACTAGATTCCAGAGTTCGACGTAGCGTCCGCAATCACAACCAAACTTGCAGTCGGTGTGACCTTGATCGGACGCCGCCGGGCCCATGTCGTAGTGAATCTCGCTGCAGGGGCCGCAGGGGCCGGTGTCGCCCATCTGCCAGAAGTTCTCCTTGAGGCCCTTCTCCCCAGACAAAGGGATGATGCGCTCAGTAGGAACTCCAACCTTTTCCCATGATTGCCGCGCCAAAAAGTCCGACCCGATTTCGTTGCATGGTTCCATTCGTGCGCCGCCGAAAATCGTGACGTACAGCTTCTCCACGGGAATGTTGAACCATTGGGAGGAAGTTAAGAGTTCCCACGCAAAGCTGATTGCTTCTTCTTTGTAGTAGTCGCCGAAGGAAAAATTTCCCAGCATCTCGAAAAACGTGTGATGACGATTGGTGAAGCCTACGTTTTCAAGATCGTTGTGCTTGCCGCCCGCGCGCACGCACTTCTGCGAGGTCGTTGCCCGCGAGTAATCGCGCTTTTCGAGGCCGAGGAAAACGTCCTTGAACTGGTTCATTCCGGCGTTCGTAAAGAGCAGCGTCGGGTCGTTCGACGGGACGAGCGACGAGGAGTGCACCTCGCGGTGTCCCTTCTGGATGAAGAAGTCGAGGAACTTGCGGCGAATTTCGGAGCCTGTGAGCATGGAAGTTTCATTCTAAATGAAAGGCAGACCTGAACCACAGGGGCACAGGGAAAGCCAGGTTTCAAAGTTTCCGGGTTTCAAGGTTTCAAGGTTTCAAAGAAACCGGCAAAAGCCGCGCGATCCGAACCGCGACGATTTTTTGAAACTCTGAAACCTTGAAACCCGGAAACTTTGAAACCTGACCTACCCCTCGGAAGTCTCGTTCTCCAGTTCGGTGAGAGTTTCTTCGTCCAGGTCCCATTTCTTCAGGATCGTGAAGATGGTTTTCGATCCGAATCCGGCGCGCATCAGTTGGCGGAAAATACGGGCTGCCTGTTTCTGGTCTTTGTCCTTGGGCTTCTGCAAGCGTTTGCGGCGGAGGTAATCGCGCGCGAGATTTTCTTCTTTCACGTCGTCATAAACGGAAGAAACCGCTTTCTCGATGACGTCGCCGTGCACTCCCTTCGCCTTCAGGTCCTTGACGACGCGCGCGCGCCCGAATTTCTCGTTGTCGCGGCGATACGACGAAAAGGCCGCCGCGTACTTCGCGTCGTTCAGATAACCCTGGCCCTTCAGGCGAACGACAATCAGTTCCACCAGCGTCTTGCCGAATTCCGTGTCGGCTTCCACACGGTTTCGCAGCAGGCGCTTCAGTTCCGCAACCGAGCGCATGCGGCGGGCCAGCGCGCCTACCGCGTAGTCGTAAAGCTCCGCTTCGGTGAAGAGTTTTCTGGGACGGCCAAACGCCATGCCTACACAATAGCGCGAGACGGGGCTGGATGGTTAGCGATCAGGACGGGCGAGACGCCCGTCCCTTCACTGTATGACTCATCACGCGGCCGCGGTCGTGCTGCCGGTCGAACTCCGCTCGCTCACGCTGCATGGTTACTTCTTTCCGATTACGGGAAGTTACTAACAATCGTTACTAGCGTCGATTAACTTTCACCCAGCAGCGAAACATCGGCAACCTTTTTCACTTTCCCATTTCCACCATCTGTAAGTGCTGGTCGCAGCGGCATAAACTCGCGCGTCTACTGGCATCGCGATTGCACTTCTAAGTCGTGTCCTCCCCGTCTGGAAAATTTGTCGAGAACGAGAGTAATCAGATTCGAATTTGTTTTTGGAGGCGCCATCGTGTTACGTAGCCGTTTTCTCTTGTCGCTTGTTGTGGCCTTGTCCCTCTCCACCCTGGCCTCGGCCAATTCCACCACGGTGAACATGACGTTCCTTTACCCGGGTACCAACGTCTCCGGTGGTTACTACACTTATCCCTACTATTTCTCGATCAACGGCGGGAAGGCCACGCCCCTGATGTGTGACTCGTTCAACAACACCATCTCGCCGGGTGAGAGCTGGACTGCTCAGGTCAGCGGGCTCCTCTCTGGCAAGGGTATGTTTGGCAAGAACATCATGGACTACAAAGCGGCGGGCATCATTTTCCTGGGCGTGATGGATGGAAAGATTAACGCCACAGTCGGCAATTGGGCTGTGTGGAACCTGTTCGACAAGGGCGTCACGGCGAACGCCGCGGCACTGGCCCTCGACACGAACGCTCTGTTTTTGGCGCAGAACGCTCCGGCGAGCGAGTTTAAGGGGCTGGTGCTGTACACGGCCGTCGGCTCAAGCCCGGGCAACGGACCGCAGGAATTCATCGGCTATCGGACACAGTCGATGGCCACCCCGGAACCGGGCAGCCTGCTGCTGCTCTCGACGGGCCTGATCGGCATCGCAGGAATAATGCGGCGCAAGTTGCTGCGCGCCTAACTCGGGTCTGGTTGTTCACGTTTTCGCAAGTCAAGTTTATCCTCGTTCTCCTTTGATCGCCGCCATCGGCGCAAATCCGATGGCGGCTTTTTTTCTTCTGTCTCATCGGGGGCTGGCTGCAAAAGCCGTGTAACTTCCTTCCGACCGCCGCTAGGAATCCGCACATCGCCGCGAAGTTCCACACGCGCGTCAGATGAAAACCACCGAATAGAAACGCCAGCCATTTCGACCAAATCCCCGTGTCACGCCAGACACGCCCGCGTTGACGCACACACGTAATCCCGCCTGTGCGCGATATTAACCTCATTGTTTTCAGTCGTATAGCTCATGGCTCCCGGCTTGCTTTTTCTTCTGGCGAGGGCGATCAGAAGCGAACAGGAGCAACGCAATGAAGCTGAGAAACGGCAAAGCGAATCGGCAGAGAAAAGCGCTCTGGGTTCTGACAGTGGTGCTTGGAATGACAACCGTCAGCGCGGCCCTGCAAGCGTCGGTTCCCGCCACGCCGCGTTCCAAGGCTCCAGAGTTCGCCAAAGCCACGGTGCGCTGGGTTCTGGTCAGCATTCCCGACCGCAAGCTGGCGCTGTTTGCAAACGGAAAGGTCGTCCGCATTTATCGCGTCGCGGTCGGCAAGACTTCGACTCCGAGTCCGGTGGGCGAATTCAAGATTGTCAACCGCGTCTCGAATCCGGCGTACTACCACAAGGGTCAGGTCGTCGCCGCTGGTAAGGGCAACCCGGTGGGTACGCGCTGGATGGGACTGAGCGCGAAGGGCTACGGAATCCACGGCACCAACCAGCCGAACTCGATCGGCAAAGCGGCATCGACGGGATGCATTCGCATGGGCAAGCAGGATCTCGAGGAACTCTTCGCGATCGTCGACGCAGGCGACACGGTCGAGATTCGCGCGGAACGCGACGAGCAGATCGCGGCAGTTTTTGGAAATGGAGCCGAAGCCGAAGGCCAGACGATCGCGCAGGTCGAGACCGAATCGGGCTTTGGCGGCGGACAGTAGGTGCTGAATTTCTCTTAGAGACGAGGCTCGCCTCGTCCGAGAGCAGTCAAGGGTCATGGAGGCAAGTCATGGAAACGATGCTGCAAGGTTTGGTGATCGTCGGCGGTTTGACGTTCTCGCTGGCCGCGTCTCTGCTGATCGAAGAACTCATCTTCGGACAAATCGTCCGCGTCGCGTTTGGCCGCCGTACGGAAATTCCTAAAAGCCTTTCTGAACACGCGCAAAAGAATTGAAAGGAGCACCACCATGCTGTTACTGAAATATTTGCTGTTGAGCGCGGGAATCGCGATGTTCGTGACCGCCGCTGGAATTCTAACCTACGACGCTTACCTGCTGATTACCTATCGGCGGAGACGTTTGAATTTCGATCCCGAGGCAGGCACGTCCGGCCCCACGCCCGGAGTTGCTCCCAATGCACGCTGGCGCACCTCGGTTGCGTTCGTGATGCTGGCCTGGGCTCCGCTGCTGATCTCGGCTGGCATCGTGATCGTCCCCAGCGGAATGGCCGGCGTGCGCGTCGGCCAGACCAAAGGCACGCCTGCCGAAACTTTGTATGACCGATGACCGATGCATACCAGTTACACCCGCGTGACGAGATGAACAGGCCGCCATGGCTCACGCGCTATAATCAGCGCATTCCACACATGCGAGCGCGAACGTCCAGCGGTCTGCGGCTAAGTTGCCTGACATCGTTCTTACTCGCGACCGTTTTCCTACCCTCTTCCTTATGCGCTTCGTCGCTGGGAGACGCCGCCCGCCAACTGGCGCACAAAATCGCCGCCGCCACCGGGCCCGGCGCCGTCGCGCTCGATGTCGCCAACCATTCGTCGCTCGACGACAAATCTGTGCGCGAAGTGCGCGGCGCGCTCGAAGCACAGCTGCACGTCGAAGGCGTACGCACCGCCAAAGCCGAGCAAGCGATGGGGACCGTCGAGGTCGTCCTCTCCGAGAGCCTCCGCGAATACGTTTGGACGGCCGAGATTGCGATCGGGTCCGACGAGAAGAAGGTCGCTTTGGTCTCGCTGCCGCGATCGCCAACGGAAACGCCATTCGCCGCCGCGCTACCGATCGTTCTGAAGACGACGCTTCTGTTCGCACAAGAGCAACCAATGCTCGACGTTGCCCTCGTCGAAATGCCCGGCGGATCCCGCCTGCTCGTGCTCGACGACGGCATGGTTGCGATCTATCGTCGTCAGGGAGCGAATCCGGGCGGGCGCTGGGAACTCGAAGCTTCGTTGCCCATCGCGCACTCGCGTACGTTTCCCCGCGATTTGCGCGGACGCCTGCTGTTGCGCCGCGATCACCTGTTCGACGCTTACCTGCCGGGAACGTTCTGCCGAACGAACTCCAGCGCGCTCGAGCCGCTTACACTCACGTGCAATGACACTGATGATCCGTGGCCTCTGACGCCGGACGACAGTGTGCGGGCTTTCTTCGCGCCCGCGCGCAATTTCTTCACTGGAGCACTCTCTCCTGGGATCGGAGAAGTCTCCAACGTTCCTTCGTTCTATTCGGCAGCCGCGTTTCCGCGCTCGAGTTACACGTTATGGGTACTCGCTGCCGTAGGTGGGTCGTTGCATCTTGTCGATGGGATGACGGACCAAGTAATCCGCAGCGGGAAGTGGGGCAGCGATCTGGTTGCGGTTCACTCCAGTTGCGGAACGGGCATACAGGTGCTGGTCTCGGAGGGCGGAGATACGGAACGCGACGGCCTGCGCGCGTTCGAGGTCCCCGACCGCGACCCGGTGGCTGTCAGTGCAGCGGTAGAGTTCGACGGGCGAATCGTCGCACTGTGGCCGGAAAGCGGCGGCAATGGCGCGGCGGCAATCGTAAAACGGAAAGACACGGGATGGTATGAGGCGTATCGCGTATCGATTTCTTGCGGCAATTAGCCCCGCTCGTGTGGGGACGGGCGCCCTCGCCCGTCCAGGCCGAGCGCAGCTCGGCAGCTGCCTGCGGTCACCACAACTTTGGGTTCGCCATAGCCTGCTGGTCGCCGCCCTGATCACATCAATGATTGCAGCAACGAGGGCAACAGGAGCAACGCGTCCGCACTACGGCGGAACCTTGCGCGTCATGCTGCAATCGGCGCCGGACGCGCTCGACCTTACCGCGAACCCCGCAAACGCCACGCCCACCGACTACTGGGACGCCGCGCGCACGCTCTCGCTAATCGGCGACACCCTTGTGAAATTGGATGCACAAGGCCGCCCGCAACCTGCGCTGGCTGTGGCGTGGCAGTGTGACCCAACCGCCCGGCATTGGCAGTTCACGCTGCGGCGAGGAGTGAAGTTCCACGACGGCAGCGCGGCGTCGCCCGCAGCCATCGCGCAGATTCTCGGAGCACTCCATCCCGGCTGGAATGTGCGCGCATCGGCAGAGTCACTGTCGATAGAAAGCGACGCGACCCTGCCTTCGCTGCTCGCCGAACTTGCGCTGCCGCGCAATCTCTTGCTCAAGCGTAATGCAAATAACATTCCCATCGGCACCGGCCCGTTCCTAGTCGCCGAGTGGCAGCCGGGGAAACTGCTGAAGCTCGCTGCAAATGAAGAGAGCTGGGCAGGGCGTCCTTTTGTGGACGCGGTCGAAATCGAATTCGGAAAATCGCTGCGCGACCAGGCCATCGCGCTCGAACTAGATAAGACCGACGTGATCGAGGCGGCGCCGCAGGCAGCCAACGGACCGCAACGGCGCGGCGCATCGCCATCGTTGTCGTTGCCCGTGGAGTTGCTGGCGCTGGTTTTCTCCGCGAATTCAAAGGCGCAGGACGCTCGCCTTCGCGAAGCTCTGGCGCTCGCCATCGATCGCAAGCCCATCCAGTCCGTGCTCTTGAAAGGAGCGGGGGAACCCGCCGCCAGCATCCTTCCCAACTGGATGACGGGCTATAGCGCAGTCTTTTCCGCGCAGGCGAATCCGCAGCGCGCCCGGACTTTGCTCGCGGACTCGCGGCAACCCGCGCTCAATGTGAGCTACGCTCTAAGTTATGATCCGAGAGATCCGCAAGCCCAACTGATCGCCGAACGCATTGCGCTCAACGCGCGCGAAGTTGGCATCACGGTGCAGGTGTCGTTGTCGGGTCCGGAAGACATCCGCCTGATGCGCGCCGTGCTGCCCAGTCCAAATCCAGTCACTTCGCTTGCCGAGGCCGTCCGGCAATTGGGATTGCCGCAGCCCGCATTTCCAGCCGCTTTACCATCGACGCGCGGCAACTCGCTCGACGAACTGTATCAGGCCGAGCGCAGTTTGCTTGATGGATACGCCGTCATCCCGCTTTTCCATTTGCCGGTGGCAAGTGCGGCGAGTGCCCGCGTGCGCGACTGGCAACCGGACCGGCTGGGAGAGTGGAGCGAAGCGGGGCTTTCGCTAGCTGATCTTTGGCTAGCAGATCGGCTGACAGATCGGCAAACGGAAGGTTCGCGACCAGAGGCGGGACCGCGATGAGCTTCCGCAAGAAACTTCTTCTGCTGTTTGCGGCGACGGTGCTTCTCTGCGTCGCGGTCATTTCGGTGTCGGTGTACAGCACCATCCGAAGCTCGTTCGAGCAGGCGAATCAGGACCGCGCGAATGCGGTTGCCGCTCAGTTTCGATCGGAGTTCCAGCGGCGAGGACTGGAGGTTGCGCGCAAGGTCGAGTCGGTTGCCGCCAGCGAACCCGTGCAGCGCATTGCTCTCGATATGAACCGCGGCGCCACGGACTTTGGCGAGTACGTCAGCGAAGCGCACGCGTTGGCGGGTCAGCAACAACTCGACTTTCTGGAACTCGTCGACAATCGTGGCACCATTCTCTCCTCCGCGCAGTGGCAGGCGAAATTCGGATATCCCGAAGCCGCTGTTGCCGAAGCGACGAATCCTGCGGCAGCAGCGCCCGCCGGAGCCTTTCTGAAACGCGAAGAGCTGCCAGATGGCGCAACCCTCGGCCTGTTTGCCGTGCGCGTGGCCCGCGTTGGAGAACAGCCTCTATACGTCATCGGCGGCGAACGGCTCGATCAGGGCTTCCTCTCGACGCTCGACATCCCCACCGGAACACGCGTATTGCTTTATCAAAACCTGGACGCAAAATGGAATCCGAAATCGCTGCTCGATCTGAATGGGCCGGCAGCAGGCGTCGACAAGATCGCTCCGCTGGTCGAACAGGTACGCGACACGCTGCAGGAATCTCAGCGCGTGATCCGTTGGACTTCCGATTCCGCCGACGCCGAAGTTTTCCACGCCATCCCACTGACCGGACCCAACCTGACTTCGACAAATCAGAGCGGTGCGAATCCGCAACTGATGGGCGTTCTGCTCGTCGGCAGTTCGCGGCGTCCGCTGATCGAATTGCAAAGGCAGATCGTCTCCACCGCCATGTTGGTCGGCGGTGCAGGAATTCTTGTGGCGGTCCTAGCCAGCCTGTGGTTCGCCGCGCGCGTCACGCGCCCAGTCGTGTCGCTGGCTGAAGCTGCACGCCGGGTCGCCGCGGGCGATCTCGGCACCAAGGTCGAGGTTGAATCGAGTGATGAACTGGGCGAGTTGGCTGCATCGTTCAACCGCATGACGGAAGATCTCGCGCAGCAAAAAGACCGCACTCTGCAAGCCGAGCGCGTGGCCGCATGGCGCGAACTGGCGCGGCGATTGGCGCACGAATTGAAGAATCCACTCTTCCCCTTGCAAGTCACGGTTGAGAATCTGATGCGCGCGAAGCAGAAATCGCCCGAGATGTTTGAAGAAGTTTTTCACGAGGGGACCGCGACCCTGCTGGCGGAAATCGACAATTTGAAAACGATCATTGGCCGCTTTAGCGAATTTTCCAAGATGCCGCAGCCCCAGCGCCGGCCAACGCAGGTGAACGATGTGGTGCGCTCGGTGCTGCGCGTCTTTAATGCGCAACTGCAGCATGCGCAATTGCAGGAGAAGAATCAGATTGCGGTGCGTACCGAACTGGCCGACGCGTTGCCCGGCATTTCAGCCGATCCCGATCTGGTGCATCGCGCGTTGCAAAACCTGGTGCTCAACGCGATCGACGCCATGCCGCAAGGTGGAGAGCTGGCGATTCGCACCGCGACCCTCGGTGATCGGGTCGAGATTTCGGTTTCCGATACCGGCTCCGGTTTAACACAGGAAGAATGCGAACGCTTGTTCACTCCGTATTACACGACCAAGCAGCATGGTACGGGGCTCGGGCTGGCGATTGTGCAGTCGGTGGTGAGCGATCACGGCGGCAAAATTTCCGTCGAGAGCACAAAGGAAAAAGGAACGACGTTTCGGATCGAACTGCCGTCCGAACCACAGCTGTGGCAAACCGGCCAGACTTAAGAAGTCTTAACAGGAGAAAACCGTGGCGCAAAAAGCGCACTTACTGATCGTGGATGACGAGGCCAACACGCTGGCTTCGCTGTCGCGGGCGTTTCGTCTGGAAGGGCATGAAGCCACCGTCTGCGACAACGCAAATAAGGCTCTCGAACTGGCCAAATCGCAATCTTTCGACTTGATACTCTCCGACGTCGTGATGCCCGGCAAAGACGGGCTGACACTTCTCGAAGAACTCAAAGCGCAAGGCGTGCCGACTCCCGTCGTTATGATGTCGGGCCAGGCGCACATCGAGATGGCCGTGCGTGCTACCCGGCTAGGCGCGCTCGACTTCCTGGAAAAACCGATTTCCACCGAGAAACTGCTGCTTACCGTGGAGAACGCACTGAAGCTCGGCCGCCTCGAGCGCGAGAATCGCGACCTGGAGCGCCGTCTCGGCAAACACGAAATCGTTTGGAAAGGCGAGACCATGCGCCGCGTCATGGCGCAAGTGGAGCGCGTGGCCTCGAGCGAAACGCGCGTCTGCATTCTCGGCGAGACCGGCACGGGAAAAGAACTGGTGGCGCGCACGCTGCATGAGCGCAGTCCGCGGGCCGGAGCGCCGTTCGTCACGCTGAACTGCGCCGCGGTTCCGGCAGAGCTGATCGAATCGGAATTGTTCGGCCACGAAAAAGGATCGTTCACCGGCGCCGCCGTCCGCCATCTCGGCAAGTTCGAGCAAGCCCAGCACGGCACCATCTTTCTCGACGAAATCGGCGACATGCCGCTCACCATGCAAGCCAAGTTGCTGCGCGTGCTCGAAGAAGGCGAAGTGGAGCGCATCGGCGGCGAGCGCGCCATCGCCGTCGATGTGCGAGTTGTCGTCGCCACGCACCGCGACCTCGAAGCGCAAGTGCGCGACGGCAAATTCCGGCAGGATTTATTTCACCGCGTGTTCGTCTTCCCCCTCCGCCTGCCCCCGTTGCGCGAACGCCGCGAAGACATCCCCGCGCTGATCGAGCACTTCGCCCTGCAGGTGAGCACCACCAACGGATGGAAGCCCATGCGCTTCACCGAAAGCGCGATGGCCGCGCTCGAAGAGCATCCGTGGCCGGGCAATGTCCGCGAACTCAGAAACGCAGTCGAGCGGCTGATGCTGCTGGCAACTTCCGATGAAGTCACCTCTGAGACCGTGACGCTGGCGCTGCCCGCTTCCGTTGCCGCGTCTGATTCTGCAACGGCCGGCACCGGCCCGCTAGCCGACCGCGTGCGCGCCTTCGAGAAACAAACCATCCTGGCCGAACTGAAACGCAATCGCCACCAGATCTCGAACACGGCGCGCGCGCTAGGACTGGAGCGATCGCATCTTTATAAGAAGGCCGAGCAGGTAGGAATTGATCTGAAAGCCACGCGAAACGAGGGCGACCGCTAAGACCTCATATTATCGTGTCTATGTCGCGAACTTGCAGGATGACACTAAGTCCGTTTGCAATTTCTATCGCCGACAGACGACAATCGCATCGTGCCCAGTACTAGCTTTTATCAGGAACCCGAGGCCGTCAGCCCCTTCCGTCCTGGCGCGCTCGTGATCGCGACATTGAGTAACCCGCGCGAAAAATTCTGGGGCGCGATTCTCCATCTTTCGGGCGAGGGCGTCAGCTTGCGCGGTGTCGATGTCGCGTCGTTCGACGATCTGGCCTCGCAGATCAAGAGCGGCGAGCCCTTCACCTCCGGCGTCGTCTTCTTTCCCATGCACCGCCTGGAGCGAATGGAACTGGATCTTCCTGAAGGAAACATCCTCTCGCTCGCCCAGCGCTTCGCGCAGAAGACCGGGCAGGACCCCGCCCCGCTACTGGTGAGCGAGTTTCTCAGCAGCGCCGGAGGAGAAAAACAGCGGTGAACCTCCGGCAGATCCTGACCGCGCCCAACCAGCTCACGCTGCTGCGGATGATTTTCCTGCCGTTCATCGTCATCAATCTGGTCAAGCACGATTTCAAGTGGGCGCTGGCGCTGTTCATTCTCGCCGGAATGAGCGACGGCCTCGACGGCCTCCTGGCCCGCACCCTGCATCAGCAAACGCTGCTCGGCCAGTATCTCGACCCCATCGCCGACAAGCTGCTGATGAGCACCATGTTTCTTGTGCTCTCAATCGAACGGATGATTCCCTGGAAATATACGATCGTGGTGTTCAGCCGCGACATTTCCATCCTGCTGATCAGCGGCGTGCTGTTCATGATCGCCGGCCTGCGCGATTTTCGCCCCAGCATCTTCGGCAAAGCCAACACCTTTTCGCAAGTGGCCGCGATTTTCTTCGTGCTGCTGCTGCTCGTCGAGCCCGTGCGCTGGATCTCGATTGCGTGTATCACTTTCCTGCGCGCCACCTTTATCTTCACCATCGTGTCTGCCGTGCACTACGCATTTCTGGTGCAGCATCGGCTGCGAGTGCCCGCGCCAAACCCCGCGATCGATTCTTAGCCATCAAGCGCCAGGCATTGCGGCCCATTTTACGCACCGCTGTCCGGCATGCGTAAGCGTGCGGTGATAAAAGTCCCAGCCTTGCGCATCCGAAACTGCCACACTACCGTCCGCTTAATCGAAGAAAAGAGTTCCGAGTTTTCCGTGATATCATTCTGCTGATTTCAGTCCTCCAATTTAATCACAGCATGCCTCCTCCAGTTGCGTGCCCTCAGAATGAGTCGACTGGCAAGCTTCGGCCGCCTTCCCTGACGCAAGTGTTGGGGATTGTTCTCATTTCCTATCTGGTTTTTCTTGCCGTTTTGTCTTTTCTAGGAGGTTCGTATTGGTCATTGGTGGGGGTTAAGTTTGGGGACAACCCTGACTATCTCGAAGCCGCGTCGGCGATCAGATATTGGCAGTTCTCAAGGGTCAACGTCAGTCATTTTTCGGGGCTGTCTTATGCCGTGGCTGGCGTATCAGTCGTGACCAGAACTTCTGAGGCCACCGCTTTGGTTGTGGTGTGCGTAGTTGCGTCGTTGGCGAGCGTGGCGCTCTGCTACCGGCTGTGGGACGGCTGGATTGCCGTATTCTTCGCGCTGTTGAGTCTTGACTGGTTCCAGCGGTCGCTGCTGGGAGGAGCAGAGCCGCTTTTTATGGCATTGCTTCTTGGCTCCTTCCTCGCGCTGCGCCGAGAACGCTGGGTATACGCGGCAGTCTTGGGTTCTCTCGCTACCGTGGTTCGACCCTTTGGAGTTTTCGCCCTGGTGGGCTTGGGAGTTCATTTGCTATATCGCAAAAGGCTTCGCGATTGTTCCATTGCGACTGCCATAGCCTTGGCCATTGGAGCTCTCTACGCATGGCCGCTGAAGCACTATCTCGGCAGTCCGTTTGCCAACGTCGCGGCATACCAGAAGGATGACTGGCACGGCGGCTTGCCTTTCAACTTCCCGTTTGTGGCCATTGTTCGCGACACGATTCCAATCAATGCACCGTTGACCAATCTCGCGCTGACCTTCGGTTGGATTCTGTTTGTGTTGGTTGCCATCGTGGTGGCGATTCGCTCAGGGAAATTTCAGGACTACGCGAAGAACCATACCGCCGAGGCGTGCTTTGTGTTGCTGTACTGCCTTGCGCTTTATACCTACGATGCTCCCGGCTGGTCGCGGTCCAATTTTCCACGATTTGCGCTTCCGATGCTGCCTTTCGCCTTGTTTTTTCTTAGGAGATACGTCCCCACAAATCGAAAGGTAATGTGGGCCCTCGCCGTGATCGCGCCAAGCCTCGCGGCAGCTTCCGCGGTTGGTATCCGTCAAAGCTGGGCAATCCTGCTCCGGTATTTCCATGGAGTCTAAGCGCTTCCACCGCCCGGCTTCGCCTCGCTCAACGGTTTCGGCCCCACCCCTCATTATCCCCACCCCCCCATTTGACGGGGTAGTACACTTCGGGAAAAATTGTCGACCCCCCACACCGGAGGCCAGGCCGGGGGCCCGCGCGCGGGTGGGGCGCGGGGTGGATTACGGATGTGGGGCGTCGGCGAAATTTCCCGACCATACAGTTGAATATCTGTTCGAGAGTTAGCCGGATCTGGGGTTGTGCGCACCCCAGCGATCGGCGGCCCATTCCCCCCGCAATCGGGAACACATCGGCAACGCAAACCGGCAAAGCGCCACGCACCAGATCGGCGCGGCCCCCAGCGATGAGATCAGCCGCTAAATAGACTCGTCGACTCCTCTATTGGCTCCATAGGCCCGGCGGAAAGAAGTCGTTCGGGCCATCACAACGGTGCCAGAGGGTAAGGCAGGAAAGATTTATCGAATATGCGCTCTTCCTCACGGCTGCTGGCGCTGTGGGGCCAAGTCTGACTTCCAAGACATGGGGAATTCCATGAGCCTGCACCTTTGAAATTGTCACATGATAACCTCGTGGGTCCGCCAAGCTAACGCTATCGACCAACGTGTAGAGAAACTGTGTCGCCCATGTCGTTGTCATAAGCGTCAAATCAATCTGCTTACGGACCACCTTCCCATTCTTGACTGTCAGACCCGCATCAAGTGACAGCGTTCGCTCGCCCTGCCGGTTCTTCAGGGCATTCTCGAAAAGGAAACTCAAATCACAGTCGTCCACAGAGCACGTTGGTTCCCGAGCGGGTCCATTATAAGGTTTACCGCCATACTTTCGAGCAAGTTGTTGCGCGTCCGAAAAAGTAGAGGTACCGAGTTGTAACGAGGCAAGGTCCTTAAGAAACGCTCGCGCTCGCTCCCGCTGGCGGATTCCCATCCACCAAAAACCCGCCACAAGAGCACAGAGAACACCTACGCTGGCGAGCCAAATCACATGTTTCTTGTACATACGCATCCAATCCGCTACCGAAGTTCGTCTTAGCCTACTAACTCTCAGTCAATAATGGCAGGGCGGTTCTGATATATCGCCGTTGACATATACCGCGCCGTTACTCATGTAGATTCCATTTGTTCCCCAAGTCTTGTTATTGATGTCGATGATGACTAGAGGGATACTTTCACCACCCGCCTTGGTGGTTGAAGCGGTAAATGTCTGCAAATCGTCATGGGTTCCATGACCACCAATCTGGTCAGGGAATCCACTATCGCCGTTGACGGGGTCTGGATCATGCGTCGTCATTCCGCCAGGGCCACTGATTTCCACATCCGGTTCCCCATTTGACCTGAAAGTCATATGTTCCGTTACATAGTAGCCTCTTAGGTTATTCCCATTGGCATCTTGAAGGTCATAACTGATGTCGCGAAACAATCCCCTTGGATTAAAACAGTCCCACGCTGCCCGAAGAAAGGCCGGCTGTTGTGGCTCCCCGTTCGGTTGTCGATTTTGCTGTTGGCTCTGATTTTGCGCCGGGGTTGGGGTCGGGGCCGGGGCGCGCGCGCGGGCGAGCGGCTTTGCGAGCGGGGGGATGGAAAGGTAAGGTGCGTGAGGGAGGGGGCGGGGTGGGGCGGCAATTGTCAATGAGTGTAATCGCCTGTTCTCGACAGTTGAGTCAGCCATAGTCAATTGCACTGCGGCGGAATGATGTTCCAAACTGCATCGGGGTGCTGCTTCAGATATGCCAGCGGACGGGGTGCCGCATCGCACAACCCATGACAACCCTCTATGCTGGTCAAACATTTGGAATTGAATTTGTGGGCCGCATCGACTTCCTCGCCTGAGGCCCTCGGTGTCAAAAAGTTCGTGATCATTTCTCCGCCACCGTTTGCCATTGTGAGATGTGCTGCACCGATGGCATATGCTCGTGCTGGCATACCGTACCGTGGCATTCCCTCGGCGAGTTCCCATTCATGGCCGAGCCATTCGGAGCGACCCTCGAAGAGTGTCATCGCCGAGACGGATTGCACACGACCACTTCGGATCGACAGTTCGGCCACAATTCCCCAGTCACGCAACCCTAATAACGGTTGCAGACGTGTGGGAACGACCCCTCTTGCGCCGCGCAGGGCCTGAGCCAATCGGCCAACACGGCCAAAAGTGGCCCAAAACGGACTTACCCCCAGCTCGAACTTGTAATCGCACTGTCGCGTCACCTCATAGTCGTACCCTTCCTTGTCTATCCATTGTTCTCTTGGCGACAACGGCTCTGGAGTCCATTTGAATCCGCCGTACCGACCAGTCACCGCAAGGACGGACCCTTCCGTATCGCCGATCTGCACGCGGGATAGATCGGCAAGCATGGATTCTGCATGATGGGCTTCGTACTCGACGTAGGCCCAAAGTGACCCACCACAGACTGCGCCGAGTGCGAGAACAGCAACTATTAGGCGTAGAAGGAGGCGACGTGTGCGCGACATGGTTTTAACTATTGCTATGCGGCCTGATCCACCGCACAGAATCTCGGTTCCTTAAGATTTTAGGCTCCAATTGGGGCAAAAATGTTCCCGAAGAGGACGTAACTGTTGAAATATCCCGATTTCACTCATTGACCCCTTGTAGGGGCGAACAGACGGCGCAAGCTTGGTGAAGTCGAGGGGTGGCGCGACAGTTTAGGTGAAGCCTAGCCGAGACCGGCCCTTTCGTTTGCCGGTGCCTCAATAACCTCACCATGCCACGTTTCCACACCCCCGCTTATCGAACTGGACAGGC
>Ga0208191_1000593_pt1 | contig 24133 bp, 16 predicted proteins | sample June2015DPH_13_5_FD_184709 | JGI IMG/M metagenome (GOLD analysis project Ga0208191, IMG submission 184709) | Peatland microbial communities from SPRUCE experiment site at the Marcell Experimental Forest, Minnesota, USA - June2015DPH_13_40... | ecosystem: Environmental > Terrestrial > Soil >... | reverse complement strand
GGAAGGTCTCGGTCTTCACGTTGTCCTGGATCAGGAACATCGCGGCCAGAGCGAAGCTTAGCGCACAGGCGGCGTAGGCCAGCATGGCCAGCGTGACGTGCACGTGCAGCCAGGTCGACTGCAGGGCGGGAACCAAGGGATGCACATCGGTTCGCAGCAATTGCATCAGCACCACACCTACAATTGCCACCGGCATGGTGACCGTGCCAATGACCTTGACGCCATACTTCTTTTCGGCCACCAGCGTGAGCACGGCCAGCGTCCAGACGAAGCTGAGCAGCATCTCATAAACGCTCGAAAACGGCGCGTGTCCAGCTTCATACCAGCGATGGGCAATGGCGGCGGTATTGGCGATCAATCCGAGCCCGGTGGCGAGCGATGCGAACTTCACGTACGACTCGGTGCCGGTGATTCCAAATCCCAGATACAACGCGCCGGCGCCGGAGTAGAAAATAAGAGCGGCGAAGAGCAGGTTCGTCTCGTTCAAGAGATTGCCACTCTTGACCACGTTCAGAAATGCCATGAACAGCAGGAAGGCAATCGCCAATCCGACCAGTACGATCAGGGTCACGCCGGTGGCCGGTTGCTGCTGCTCTACTTTTACTCGGGCCATTTACATCCTCCAATGAGCCAGTTCAGTTCCCGGTTCGGTTCCCGGCTTCAGTTACTGATGCCCGTAGCGACCTGCTCGCTTCGGGTCCGGGGAATGGTTTTCAGTTCTTCTTCCACCAACGCTACCAGATCGTTGAAGCGCTGCTCAAACGCGTCCCGGTTGCGGTTCGCAGTTCCTCCGATCCACAGCGAGGTCTTGCCCGTCTTGGGGTCGCGAACCGGTACCACCCAAAACCGCATGTGCACCACGTAGAACACGAATGCCAGTCCAATGCCCATCAACACCACACCTGACCAGACTCCCCATTGTCCCGGTTCGTGCGAAACCTGCAATCCCGTGAAGTGACCCATCTTCAAGTCGGTGGCTTGGAACTGATAGGGCGCCAGCGAGTTGTCGGCAACCCCGTCCATCGCTGGGAGCCAAACGTCGAAGTCTTTCCCGGCCCTCTTCGAAGTCACCACCAGGTGGGCTGCCGGATTTTCCAACTGGTTCGATTTCCGGTATACCTGCCCGTCACGAACCGCGTAGTCGGGGAAAAATTCGGCGAAACTCACCGTAGTATTGGCGTCGAGTGGAACAGTGTCGTTCAGCGCCAACCCGACTTCCTGCTTCTCGCCAGAACTTTTGCTCGGAGTTGCGACCAGCAGCAACTTGTCGACCTTGCCGTTCGGGCCATAACTCGATTGGTAGAAGCGGACACCGTTGTAGAGGAGCGGATCGTTCACGACAATTTCTTTCTTCTGTACATCCCGTCCGTCTTCCACCACGGCCAGCTTGGACCACCACTTCTTCGGGGTGCCATCCTTATAGTTTTCCTGGCCGGCGGCATCGCAGCGAATGGCAAACGGGAGCGTGCGCGTTCTGCCATCGTGCAACTCAACGATGTTGGAGGTCTGCCCCTCGTTCAGACTGAGATATCCACGCCAGCCCCAAAAACCGTCCACGATCGTGCCAAAGAAAATGAGCAGGAGGCTGGCGTGGACGATGTACACCGCGAGCTCGGAGATCCGGTGCCGTTCCGCGAAAATTCCGAAGTGGTCTTCGCGCACCACCCGCTCGGGTTTGAATCCGAGCGAATGCAGTGCACGCTGAGCCGCCACTAACCCCGATTCTTCGTCCGCGATGGCCAGCGATTTCTGCGGATGTGAAGCGCGGCGGAAGCCTTCGTCGGGATATTTGTACGGACGCGAAAAATAGCGCCACGAGTTGGGGAAACGATCGATGGAAGCCGCTGTGATACAGAGGCTGACCAGCAGCACCAATCCGAGGAACCACCAGGAGTGAAATACGTCGGTCAATCCTACCGCGTCCAGGATCCGGAGCACATGCGGGGAGTAGGCGCTCTGCATCTCGTCGGACTCGGTGACCGGCCGCTGCAGCACGACGGTTCCGACCGCCGAGAGAATCACGACCAGGATCAACAGAACCACGCCGGTCTGAATGGAAGCAATGGTGCGCCAGGTTTTGTGGGCGAGCGCGCGCAAATCTACGGCCATATCCTCTCTCTGTTCCGATGCTTAAAATGCACGTTCCACGCCAGATAGGCAATAACGCGTAAGTAACAGAGATTGTGTGGCTTAGCAGATATGATGGCGATGAGGACGACCGCCGGTTTGGGCTAAATCGCGCACTCTCGTTCAGTTCAGCAGGGATTTCACACATCACATGAACGTCGTGACCGCCCTCACTCGCCCTTGTGATGGGGTTGCCTCAGCGCACACATGCAATACGGGGTTCTCATCATTCAGCGTGTGGACGAGCTTTGAGAAGTATCCGTTATGTGCGGGTCATCTTGCAATTTCCGTCTAAATTCATGCTCACAGGTGACTTGACGACATAAGTTTTGAGTCGGTGCTTAAGATTCGAAATGTTTCAGGCGCGCGAAGTTGCTCTGAAGCAGGCGCGGGATTTCACACGCAGGATCGCGTGTAATAACTCATGTTGGAAAGCTCGTGACTTCCGTTAGGGCAGTCGAAGTTGGAATAAAGAAACTTTAAATATAGTGTTTTTAATCAGTTACCGGTTTTTCCATCCCTCCTTTGCGACAGAATAGCTGGACGGCGAGCAAGATGCTCATTTACATCGTTATTCCAGCACAGAGGAAGTCGCCGTGAAGCGGGCTGCAAGGTTAGCAGCAATCATGATTCTGGGAGGAAGTCGCAAGTGAGGCAGGTTCCGAAGTTAGCAGCAATCATGATTCTGATAAGTGTTTCGGCTTGGGCCGCTAAGCATCCCGTGCCACTGGACCCGAACACCGACTCCGCCAAGTGCGTCGAGTGTCACAAAGATAAGACCGAGGGTGCTTTCGTCCACAGCGCCATGGCGTTGGGCTGTACGACCTGTCATGAGGTTCGGGTCATCAAGAGCAGGGACAAGAAGCACGAAGATATCACTCGAGTTAAATTAACCAAGGCTAGCCCTACTTCGCTGTGTCTCAGTTGCCATGACGATATAAAGGGTGGACCTGGAAAGTCGAAAGTTCACGCCCCCGTCACGCGGAACTGCCTTACCTGCCACGACCCGCACAGCTCCAAGTACAAGAATCAGCTTTTGAAACCCACAGAAGGCGGAAAGGCTGAGAATCTTTGTCTCGGTTGCCACACCGAGGGCCTGAATGTTCCCGAGACAGGGAGCCGCCATGCCGCGCTCGACATGGGCTGCTCCACGTGCCACATGACGCATAAAATTGGCGAAGCGGACAAGCGGGAAAATCAATTTCACCTGACGAAAGATTCGCCGGCGCTTTGCCTGGATTGTCACGACGCCAGCGATGAGAAGATCAAGAAGGCGCATCGGGGCCAGCCGATTGAGAAGGCCGACTGCCTGACCTGCCACGATCCACACCAGTCGCTCAAGCCGAAGTTGGCGCAGAGGTTCCAGCACAATCCGTTCGAGAGCGGCTCGTGCGAGGTTTGCCACCAAGCGCCCCAAGATGGCAAGGTGGTGTTGACGCAGAAAGATGTTCGTTCGCTGTGCGTTACCTGCCACGACAAACAAGCCAAGGAAATTGAAACGGCGAAGGTGCAGCATCCGGGAGCACAGGGCGACTGCACTGCCTGCCACAGCCCGCACTCGAGCAAGTACCCCGGACTGCAGGCTCCGGATCCGGTCACGATTTGTGAGAATTGCCACAGCGACCTAGCCGAGATGCACAAGAAGTCACCGGTCTTGCACCCGGCTGCGTTCCGCGATGGCTGCTTCACCTGTCACAACGGGCACGGCGGCGATCGTCCGAATCTGCTTCGTGCCTCGACGGATGACAACAAGCTATGTCTGGAGTGCCACTCACCGCGGCGTAGTCCCGGCTTTGACAAAGATTCGCAGATGGTCACGATCTTCAATGGCGCCGTAGAGCTTCCGCCCGACTACTTTCAGAGATTGCAGCCGCTTAACCTGCTGAACATGGATACGGCAGGCCATCCCACGGCCGGTCACCCGGTGACAGCGACAATTGACCGGGGCGACCCGAGCAAGAAGAATCCGATGACCTGTCTGAGCTGTCATCGGCCGCATGCGGGTGTGTCCGAAGGCCTGTTTGTGAGCAACACGGCAACGACCGTGCCACTCTGCGGCCGCTGTCACCACGGCGAGATCGGCGGCATGCCGACTGATATCGAGAATGCGGGCGGGGCTGCCGCAGCGCCTGCAGCAACCAACAGGAAGAAGACCAAGAAGGAGTTGGAGTTGGAGCAGAAGAAGGAGAAGTTGGAGAAGGAGTTGGAGAAGGAAAAGGCGAAGGAGCAAAACCAGTGACGCAGTATGAGTGCAGCACTTCGAATTCGTTCCGGAAAGCGGGCTCCAGTCTCGCCGCGCTGGTTCTCGTGCTTATCTGTCTTCAATTCGGGTTTGCAGACCAACAGAAAGCTAAGGCGAAGGCTGCTCCGGCGCCTACTCCTGCAATAGATCTCTCGAAGTTGGTGTGGCCTCCGGCACCGGATGTGGCGCGCGTTCGCTACGTCACCGGGTTGGCCGGGGAAGAGGACCTCCATCCCACGGTCGGGAAGAAGAAGAAGAGCTTGATAGACCGCATGGCGGGAGTGACCTTGCCCGCCGAGGCGGGCAAGCCAGCTCTGAACAAGCCCTACGGCGTCGCCGTGGATTCCAAGGGTTTGATCTATGTCGCCGATTCCGGGAACGCCGTGGTCTTCGTCTTCGACTTGGAAGGGAAGAAGATTGCCTTCCGTGGGGCGCAGCAATTGGCGTTGCCGTCCGGAGTGGCGATTGACGATTCCGACCGGCTCTTTGTGAGCGACTCCAGGCAGCATGTGGTTCTGGTCTTCAAGCCGGATGGCGCGCTTGAGACAAGTATTGGCCAGGACAAGCTGGTCAGGCCCGTAGGCATCGCGCTTGACCTGGAGAACCGGTATTTGTATGTCGTGGATGCCATCCTTGACAAGGTGTTTGTCTACGACGCAGACACCTACCTTCTGCTGCGCTCGTTTGGGCAGAAGAGTGATGCCACCCTGGCGCCGGGCACATTCGACCGGCCCACCAACGTGGCGGTGGATAGCGACTCCAATGTCTACGTTGTGGACACGTTCAACGAGCGTATCCAGGTCTTTGATGCGGACGGGCAATTTGTTCGGATGTTCGGCAAAGAGGGAAACGTCGCCGGCACCTTCATGCGCCCCAAGGGAATTGCGGTCGACGCCGACAATCACGTTTACGTAGTCGATTCCGAGTTCAACAATGTCCAGGTGTTTGACTCTGAGGGCCGCCTCCTCATGTTCTTTGGTACTCGCGGCGAAGCTCCAGGGACTTTCACGCTGGCTTCCGGCATCGCGATTGATCAGCATAATCGCGTGATCGTTTCCGAGCAATGGAGACCAGCGCGCATCCAGGTATTTCAATACCTGACCGATGCTGAAACCAAGCCGGAATATGACAAGCGCGCGGCGGAACTTGCGGCCAAAGAGGCGGCTGAGAAGAAGGCGGCCGAAGAAGAGCAGAAAAAAATCAGCGGCGACAAAAAAAATTAGGTAAAAGGGTTGATCCTTGGCCCCATGGGCCACCAGGGCTGTGCTCTGGGAAGTATCCGGCGTGTGGCCGGCCATCCGCTGAAGCCGCCCGATGAGGCTCGTTGGAAGCACGGCCATTACCTCACATCAAGATGTGACTTTTATCACTAAAGTCAATCCTCTCAATATGTTTCAGGCGGCGAGGTTGCTCAAAGGGGCGCGGAATTTCACGCAGGACCGTGTGTAATGCCACAGCAAAACTCATTTTGCATCTTTTGCGCCCAGTCGAAATGTGAATCAAGAGGCTGTAACCCTATTGTTTCTGATTAGTTATAGTTTTCCAGTCCAACCCCGCGACAGAATAGTTAGACGGCGAGCAAGGTGCTCTTTAGAGTCGTTGCTCGCCACGGAGGAAGCCACAGGGAAGCGGGTTACCAAAGTCAGGCAGCAATCGTTGAAAACTGTTACTGCAGTGTTTGGAACAAAAATAATAGGAGGTTCCAAAACGTGAGAATATCTATAGTAATCCTGCTCGCTGTGATGCTCATGGCAGCGGCCGGAGTTGCTCAGATCGATCCGATGTTGGGATCGCATAATGTGAACAGCGCCGGTTGTTTATCATGCCATGCTCCTCACGCCGCTCTCCCTGGAAAGGGAGCTTACTTGTGGGGTGGCTCGATTCCTACAAGCACCTACACAACCTACATCACCTCGGACGGCAACGGCGGCACATTGAACGCCGGTACCATGACCGCGGGCCTGACCAACGCTATGTCGACAGCGGTCGCTAACCTGCCGATGGCGCATACGGTGCTCTGCCTGAGCTGTCACGACACCTCGTTCAACACCACCATGGCCACCGCTATCCCGGGCTCGACCACGAAGACTTTGAACTTCAACATCGGGGCCAACGAAAACCTGAGCGGCGATCACCCAGTGGATATAATCTATCCGACGACGAACCCAACGTATTTCACGGTTACAGTCAACGGGACGAATTATACCGTTTCGTTCACCGACACCCTGTACGGCTACGGGCACCCGGCAAAGCTGTACACCGACGGCGTTAATCCTTACATCGAGTGCAGCAGCTGCCACAACCCGCACGACCAGACGGCAACGGTTGTTCCCGGCGTCGGGGGCACCCTGATATCGGTTTGTACCACTCACTTCATCCGGGGTCAGTATCAGGCCACCAACGAAGTGGCGACGAACCACGCCCCGTATCCGTCCACTTGCCTCACGCCGACCAAAACGACCTATACTAACGACAACGCCAACTTCTGTATGAGTTGCCATTCCTACCCGTCGAATCAATTCACCGGGTTGGTCCACTAAAGGAGCACAGGAGAATATCATGAACAGGAAAAACATATCTAATAGTTTCATTCTTGTCCTGGCCCTGCTGCTCATTGCATCTGTGAGCATGTGGGCACAGACACCACTGCCAACTACCACCATAACCGGCAGATTTAGCGCCGACCAAGGCGGTTCGGACGCCGGCGGAGGCCATATCAGCCACGGCTGCTACCTCTGCCACGTTCCGCACACCACCGGAACGATTCAACAGCCCGGCGCGGGTCTGACGCAAGCAGCGTTGGGCACGGCCTATGGATCCGGCACAATCACCACAAACGTTCAGGGCGCTGGCGCTGGCGTGGCCAATGCCGGCACCATCTACCTGTGGGGCCAGGCTCTGTCCCCCATCACCTACACCACCTGGGATGGATCAGGCGGCCCGCTGTCGTCTTCTGGCATTAAGGTCAACATGCCGGCGGTTCACAGCATCATGTGCCTCTCATGCCACGATGGCGCCGTATCCGACAGCACGTACGATATGGGCGGCCCGCTCGGCGGTCCCAACGGCCTAACCGGGTCGCAAGCAGGCTTCGCCCCAACCGGCTACGCCGGCGTTGCCTCCTCGTTCTGGACCGGCAACGGCGGATCCACCGGCGGAGTTGGCTCGACCAACAACGGATGGGCATCAAGCAGCGGTCTGTTGACCAACCACCCGGTGCATGCGTACTACCCCGTACATACCTCTGACAACCACTACGGTCAGTACTGGGGCGTCACCATCAACACGGTCGCGGGCACAAGCACAGTCAGTTTTACCGACTCGTCCTTCGTTCCTTACACCGGCGGAGCCGCCTATGCCGGCCACCCGGCAAGGCTGTACAGCGACGGCACGTATGCTTACGTCGAGTGCACCAGCTGCCACGAACCGCATCGCTTCGGCCACGTTGCCTTCCAGGTGAATGGCACAAGCGGCGCGTGGGTTGTGGATACCACTACCACCCCGACCACAACCGACTACATCCGTGGACCGTACAACCTTCCAACTGGTGGCGGCAACGAGGTACCGAACGGCGAGCAGAATGCCGGTTTCTGCCGCAGCTGTCACTACGAGAAGAGCGCCGACTTCATCAACAATGTCGGCGTAGTAAAGTAAACCGCTCTCGGGGAAGGGCGGGAAGCTGCCCTTCCCTTTTACTTTCTCCTGATTTGTCTCCTCATTCCCGCCTACCGGCGCGGGGGTTCACGCCGGCAGCATTTCTCATTTCTCATTTCTCGATGAGGCAACCCCCGCCGAATGGCGGCGAGGCAACGCGCGGTGATGGGTCAAATCCCCGTCGAACTGGGCGGGAGTGCGCGATTTAGCCCAAACCGGCGCCCGTCCTGATCGCCATCTTGTGTGCTAACTCCTGCCATATCTGATGGTTATGCGCCATAGCATGTCTGGCTTGGGAAGTGCATTTAAGGTTAGAAACGGGGATCGCATATGGCTATAGATTTAGGCATACTCGCCCACAAAACGTGGCGCACCATTGCTTCCTCTGCATTAGTGCGGCATCCATCGATCGTTTCCCCAACTCGTGGCGCAACATTTCGCGGCGATACAAATACCCCGACGAAAGCCTTCGCCGCGTTCCACATCCCTACAACCCGTCAACCGGGAGAAATCAGCCCTCACATGAAGACGTTTTGTAAGTTGCTCGTCCTGTGCGCAATTTTAACCGTAACTCTCATGGCACAAATGGCACCGGTTCCATCGCACGCTCCAACCGCAGCAGCGCCCGCCAACCCGGACGCCAGCGCTCCCGATCCGCAGAAGGTTGTGGCCCGGGTGAATGGGGTCAGCATCCTGGGGCGCGATTTGCAGGAGCAGATGCAGCGTTTGTTCCCGTATTACTCCATTCATGGGGGGAAAGTTCCGGACAAGTACATGACGGAAATCCATGACAAGGCCGTGCAACAACTGATCGACGACGAACTGATTTACCAGGCGGCGAAGAAGAAAGGGATGGCGGTCCCGCCGGCCACGATGGCGAAGATGCTGCGCGAAGCCCACAAGCGCTTCGGGTCGCAGAAAGAATACGCGGCATACGCCAAGGCGCAGTACGGATCGGTGGAGGCCTTTGAAAAACGGATCGGGCGAGCAGTGTTGATTGCACTGTACCAGGACCGCGAGATTGTTCAGAAGTGCAAGATAAGCGACGAGAAGCTGCGCACGATTTACGACGACAATAAGAAAAAATTCGTGAGGCCGGAAAGCGTCTGGCTGCAGACCATCTCGGTGAACGTGCCGGAGAATCCGAGCCCCGAACAACTCAAGCTGATCGAGAGCCGGATCGACGAAGCGCTTCCCAAGGCTAAGGCAGCCAAGAACCTGAACGAGTTCGGACAGGTTGCGGAAACCTACTCGGAAGACGAGTACCGGGTGGAGTTGGGGGACCGCAAGTGGGTGCACCTGGTTGGAATGCCACCGCCCATGGCCAAGGCCGCCGGAGCATTGAAGGCAGGCGAAACCAGCGATGTGGTGAAACTTCCTGACGCGTGGGTCATTCTCCGGGTGAATGAAAAGCGGCCAGAAAAGCAGATGGAGTTCAGTGAGGTGGCCGGTCAACTGCGCCAGGAGCTGGAGAGCGGCACGCAGAAGGACCGCTGGACAAAGCTGCGCGAGCAGCTTCGCAAGGAAGCAACTATTGAAATCAAATGACTGGCATCGCCATTGAATCGCGGGCGAGATGCATTGTTCTGATGGTCCTACTTCTGTGTGCCGCCCATGCGAGAGCGCAAGTGGATATCTTACCGGAAACGCCGGCCACGCTCTCCGGCACGTTGAGCGCCGGCTTCGCGGGCGGCAGCGGTGCGGGATTGGGCACGCAGTCGTCGTCCTCGAATTCGCTTACTCTCGGCGTGAACGCGGACCTCGCGGGCTACTATTATAATCCGCAGTTTCTACAATTCAGCGTCTCGCCCCGCTTCATGTGGGATCGCAACGGCGATTCCGGGGCCGCGTCGGCGCAAGACAGGGACGGCGGCGTCATTGCCACCGTCGATTTCCTTCAGGGCAGCAGGACTCCCGTTCACTTCACTTACGGACTCACCCAGATCACTACGACAACTCTCAGCGGCGGCCCCACTCCGTTCACGGTCGGAGCCGGCGGTCTAGCCCAGACTTTTTCCGTTGGGTCGGCGCTCCGGCTTAACCATCTTCCGCCGATAAGTATCACGTATTCCCACTCTGACTCCGATACCAGTGTGACTGGCGTGGAGACGCCCACCGAGCATTTGAGTTCCGACTTATTGACCGTCTTCAGCAGCTTCAAGTGGGTGGGCTTTCACCTGAATGGCAGTTTTACGAGAAACTCGAACGAAGCAACGACACAGGATTTGCTGAATTTGGGAGTTCCCTACGCTCCCACCAATTCCAGCAGCGAGTCAGAGAACTTCAACGTGAGTCACTCGCTTCCACTGAAAGGCGGCGCCTCGATAGGTTATGGGAGGAGCACCGACAGTTATACTGTGAGCGGCACGCCGCAAAACGACTCGTATGACACAGCGTTTGCAGCCGTTTCATTGATGCCCACCCAGAAGCTGTCATGGAGCGCGGAGGGCAGCTACACGTCGAACGCGACGGATCAACTGATTTCGGAGGTTCTCAACGGGCAGCCGGTGTCGCCGACGACCGTTCTCGGCACTGGAAGATCCGTCTCGCTGGATTCGGGCCTGACGTACCTGATCGGGCATGGATTTTCAGCGAGCGGGTCGGGGTCGCACACGTCGTCGACAGTTTTGGGGGAGCAACTGCTTCAAAATCTCGCCTTTGGCACGATCACCTGGGGCCACCCCCTTTGGCACGGGTTCCTTGGCGTGTCGTACTCGCCGGGCTGGGACTCGATTACGCTCACCGAGGCGGGTGTAACCCAGACCGCTTCCGGTTTGTACAACACGGCGTCCGCCTCGTATCAACATTCGGTAGGGCGTTGGATGGCGCATGGCAACTTCTCATTCATGACCAACAGCGCCGCCGAAGCCAGTGGTGCGCCGCAAGTCGCGAACTCGTTCTCAGTGAACGGAAGCGCGCGCGCCAAAATCCGGTACACGTGGAACCTGATGTTCAATGGCAGTATCAACAAGAGCCAGGTGGAAGGGTATAACAGCACCCTCACTGAACTGTTGGGGGGCCAAATCTCGAATCATACGTGGTCGTTGAACGGTCAGTACCAACGCAATAGCGGCTACTATTTGTTTGCGGGCAGCGCAACACCGGTAGAAGGCTCCACGAGTACCTCGGGGATTCAGACTCTTTACGACACGACCCAGGGCTTCTCGTTTTCCGGCGGCTACAACCGGAGGCAACTCTCTCTGACAGCAACTTATAACTACACGAGTGGTGTGTATGACACAGCGACAGGTCCGACCACGTCATCGAGCGGGTATCTCGACACCAGGCTGTACTACAAATTTCGCAAGCTTGACTTCCAGGCTGGGTATAGGCGGATGACGCAGGCTGCAAGTACGAATAATGCACTCGATCAGATTTCGGATGGGTACTGGTTCAGCGTGTTTCGGAGGTTCCACGCGTTTTGACCATCGGCGGACGGCAGTCGGAAGTGTGTGTTTTATGAGTGCTACGGCTTATCACGTGCTTCGTCAAAGAGTCGCGCAAGCGGGACTTTGCCTGCTTATGGTTTTTCCTGCGGCGTTCGCGGCGAATCATGCCGCGCCACAGGCTCCACCAGCCCCGCCGCCTTTGCTGCTCGATGGTGGACGTCGGCTGGAGTTTGTACGCGCTTTTTCTGCAGAACAGGAAGTCAAGAGCAAGCATGCATTCTGGACTAAATTGATTGATGTCATCGCCGGAGCTCCCACCCGCACGCGCATGGTGCGACCGTACGACGTGGTGACGGACTCTCGCGGAAGGATCATCGTCAGCGATCCGGGCGCTGCGCTGGTTCATATCTTTGACTTCGCGAATGGGAAATATCAAAAGCTGGAGGGCAGTACGAAAGAACCCTTTAAGTCCCCGATGGGTGTGGCCGTAGACAACGGTGACAACATCTATGTAGCGGATGCAGAACTGGAAAAGGTGCTGGTTTTTGATAGCCGCGGCAAGTTCCGCCGCTACATTGGAAACCTGGAGGGAGGAGAAGGGTACTTCAAGCGTCCCACTGGGATTGCGGTTGATGCGCCGAACAATCGTGTGTACATCACCGACACCTTACGCGATGCCGTCTACTATACCGATTTGGAGGGCAATATCCTTGGACATTTCGGGTCGCGCGGACCGGGGCCGGGGGAGTTCAACTTTCCGACAGAGTTGCTGACGCAGAACGGGGAGTTGTTCGTGGTGGACGCGATGAACTTCCGAGTTCAGTTCTTTGACGGAAAAGGCCAGTATCACGGCAGCTTCGGTCAGATGGGGCTGGCGACGGGGTACCTGTGGCGCACGAAGGGGTTGGCGGTGGACAACGAAGGTCACTTCTACGTCGCCGACGCAGTGCTCGACGTTGTCCAGGTGTTTGACCGTGAAGGCACGCTGCTTTATTACTTTGGCCAGCAAGGGGAACGACTGGGAGAATTCAATTTTCCGGCTGGCATTTCCGTTGATCGGAATGACCGGGTTTACGTTGTCGACATGCTGAACCGCAGGGTGGAAGTGTTTCAGTATATGGACAAGGGGAAGACGAGTAGCAATTGATGAGAAGCAGAGTCATCTTCGGGGCCCTTTGTATTTGGTTCGGTGCCATTGTGCTATCGGCGCAAACCCCACCTGTGGTGTCGACACAAAACCCACCTCTGCTGTCGACGTTACATAATCTCTCGCCCAATCAGAACAGCAATGGGTCACTTGCCTGCATTTACTGCCACACTTCCCATAATTCAGTTCCGCAGGTCAAGGGATTGTGGAATCATGCCCTCTCGAGTGCCAATTACACGTATTACGGCAGCAGCACGTACACACAAGGCCAGCCGGTGGTTAGAGCAAATTCCAGTCGCTTATGCATGAGCTGTCACGATGGGACGGTGGGACTGGGAGCGACCTACAATTCGCAGGGCGTCACCAACGCGGTGCGCACTCCATTATCCAGCACCGGGAACATGGGCGTGGACCTCTCGACGAGCCACCCGTTCGCCTTCAGCCAATGGACCAAGGACCCCTCATACGTGGATTCCCTGTTCAACGCGGTCTCCCGCACCACGGGGAACGCCAATGTCAAGCTCAATAACGGCCAAATCGAGTGCACAACCTGCCACGACCCGCATCTCCAAAACATGGACAAAGTGCGCTCGAACGACTTTCTCGCGATCGACAATCGCTTTGGACCCATCTGCCTGGCCTGTCATGACGCCAGCAAGTCATCGCCCGCGACTCTGGCGGGGTGGTTGTCGAGCGCGCATGCGGTCAGCACCAGCAGCGAAGGGGGAAGCGTTACCGGCTATCCGACGGTCGGGGCTGGGGCTTGCGGGAATTGTCACGCCATGCACCGCAGTGGCGGCAACAGGCTGCTGAGTGGTGCGGAAGAGCAGACCTGCTATCCATGTCACGCGAACCCGAACTCGACCAACGTGTGGGGTCGTGCATGGGTTGGCTATAACCAGAAGAATTACCGGCACCCGGTTGAAGATACGGGCCACGATCCCCTCGAAAATCTCCTTGCGGCGAGCACACCGAGACACTCCAAATGCTGGGACTGCCATAACTCCCATGCCGTTCTGGACGACAGCAAGTCGGCGCCGGCTTCCCTAGGCACCGCGCTCGTAGGCGCAAGCGGGATCACCAGCGACGGGACGAGCATCACGCTTGCCACGGCAGAGTACCAGGTTTGCCTGAAATGCCACGGGGACAGTCTCAACAAGCCGCAAAAGGCCGGATACACGGCTTATGGTTACACCCCCGTGCGCTCCGTGAGCGCATTCAATGTCCGCAATGATTTCAATTCTCAGGTCGCTCGGCACAACGTGATCTTGCCGTTCAGCGGCCAGGTCTATCCTGATCTTCGTGACAATATCCTGATGTTGAACAATACTGCGGGCCGATCGCTGAAGACGTCCGGTTCCTTACTGAAGTGCGCAGATTGCCATAGCGGAGAGAACCCGTCCAATGACGGTGGGAACGGGCCGAACGGGCCGCACATCAGCAGTAATACGCATCTTCTCGAACGGCCATACGCGCTGAATCAGGCGCCGAATCCCGGGCAGCCAGTGCTCTCGCTGGCCGTCACGCTCAATCCTCTCACCGGCACTTTCGCGATGTGCGAGAAGTGTCACGACGTCTCTGGACTGCTGGGCAACGGCATCACGGTTGGGCCAAAAGACTCGGTTTTCAAGCATCACGGCACCCACGTCTTGAACATGGGGATCTCTTGTGCGGTTTGTCATGCGCCGCACGGAGTCGCCAACGGAAATAAGGAGTTCAATGCGCACTCGATTAATTTGGATACGCAGTTGACGGGTCCTGACCCTGCGACGCAGAGATGGTATATTGACACCGCCACTCGCACCTGCTACGTCAGTTGTCATTTCAGTGACGGTCAAGTAGTGCACAGCGGCGTTTCCTACAACAGCGGTGTTGCTGTCGGCGCGAGCCCGAGCATACATAGGAAACCACAAACTCGACGCTAGTGTAGGGTCTTCGAAATAAGTGGACAGCGTTGCGGCTTCCTCCTTCGTGTCCTTGGGAGGGTACATCCGGCTGAGTTCTTTCCAGGGTGCTGCGGCATTGCTTGACGGCAAATAGCAGGCTACTGCAACGGCTTTGCCGGCGTCCCCGGTTTTACGCCCGAGTGCTTTTTCGCCTGTGCCATCAATTTCAGAACCTTGTCCTTGCCTTCATAGTTGGGATTCGTGTCCAGCAACTTCTGCCACGCCGCGAGCGCTTTGTCGATATCCATCTTGCCCTGCCACTCGACGATGCCCAGATTGAATAACGTGTTGGCCTGGTTCGGTTCGTAAGAAAGGGATTTCTGGAATTCCGCGATGGCGGCATCGGCGTTGCCGTTATACCAATAGGCGGTCGCCATGTCGGTACGGACACTCGTGTTGGCTGGCTCGACCTTCAGCGCGCGCTGGTAGTAATCAATGGCTGTGGGGTACTGCTGGGCGTCGTAATAGATGTTGCCGATGTTTGCCAGAAGTCCGGCGTTGGTCGGGTCTGCTTTGAGCTTCTCGATCAACGGTCCGGCTTGCGTGTCGGCCATTTTCTGCATCTGAGCCGGAGTTGGGGTCTGGGCGCCCGCGTCTGCACTCCCGGGAGCCGATGCGGGTGCGCTCGCTGTCTCAGTCGCGACGGCCGCTGGACTCTGAGATCCACGGATGAACCAGCCGCCGGCGATTCCCACCAGCAGGCAGATGACCGCCAATGTGTATGCCTGGACGCTTGTCCATTGCTCGGCAGAAGTTGCTCGATCTGTATCCGTCATTTGCTCAGTTCTCCTTCAGATCTTACTTGGCTCGCCGGTGGAATCCGCCGTCAATCGCTTCTCTCTATCTTATGGCCCCGGTCAGGACGCTAGCTCTTGCCTTGCATCTGGGCGTCAGCCATTAATTTCTGCACTTGGGCTTTGCGGTCTGGGCTCAATTGCGGATTTGACTTCAGCAACTCCTGCCATGCCGCCAGCGCTCCCTTGCTGTCCTGTTTTTTCTGCCACTTGATCATGCCGAGGTTGAACAGCGAATCGGCATCCTTGGGGTCATAGTGTAGCGACAGCTGGAGCTGGCTGATCGCCCCGTCCACATCGCCGTTGTAGTACAGGCACGAAGCCATCTCGGTGCGAATGGCAACGTTCTTTGGATCGACCTGCAGAGACTTGTCGTAGTAGCTGGCCGCTTCCTTGAACTGGTGGGCAGCTATGTAGATGTTTCCGATCTGGATGAGCAGATCGCTGTTTTTCGGATCGCTTTTCAACTTTTCGAGCAGCGGTTGTGCCTTTTTGTCGGCCATCTGTTTCATCTGCTCGAGGGTGGGCATCTGCCCGGCCATGCCGTCGGCAGGGACGGACGGCCGGGCGCTGGTCTGGGAATTGGCCGCAGGTGACGCTGGCGCCGTGGGCGATTGCGATCCGCGGAACAGGTATCCGATCGCCAGCCCAACCACGACGCAGATTACCGCCATCGCGTAGACCTGTTTAGCCCGCCAGACTGATCTCGCAGTTGATTGCGTGGTTGGTTCACTCGCCATGCCCTATTCCCTCGTAGTCGTATTGCGCTTGAAGCCCGGCTTTAGCGGGGCACCAAGACTGTATGAATGTTTCCCGCAGGATAAGTGAGCTTTAACGCCCTTTGACATTGCTAATTTAGCTTAAAGGCGGAAAGAAAGACGGGCAGCACTCTGCGTCACTCGGTAATGTGATGGTGATCACATAGAGGAGGAACCGTGCGAACCACCCGGCCAACCGTGTTCTGGTGGTCGGTCGTGCACCCCCCGGGCAGGCAGTTGGAATGTCTTTGCCGACCTCGGTCTCCCCCACCTTGTTGGCGATGCGAACCGGCTCTGGAAGGCATGCCCCGAGATCCTCTTTTCTCGTCCAACCCAATTCTTCTTGCATTCGGGCGGCGACCATACATTTTCGCTTTAGGGCGTAAGCACGCGCTTAACGGTTCTTGCTGCTCTTTTGATTAAACGCCCGTTGGCGCAGCAGCAACGCAGTGTTGTTATTGGGATCGATCTGCAACGCCGCCGCGAATTTCATCTCCGCAGTTTCGGAATCACCGAGGTCTAGCAGTATTTCGCCAGAATGGATCAAGCATGAGAGTGCTACGTCCTTACGGTCGGTAAGATCCCCGGCGAGCTGATACTGTTCCAGGGCATCTTGAAGTTGATGACGATTAAACAGGATTTCCGCCATATTGTAATGACAGAGCGCGTCATTCGGCTGCAATACGCACGCTTCTCTGTAGTGCTGAAAGGCCTCATCGTACCGGCCGACGTAAAGCATGGCATCCGCAAGGCTCTCTTCGATCATATAGTTCGGTCGGCCTGCAACCATACGCGCCTGCGTCCACAACTTCACGTCGCTCTGCCAGTACTGCAGGTAGCGGCTAGTGGCAGCCGCAAATGCCAAGATCAGACACAGTGCAGCCACCGCTGGCACGACCCGAGGGAGAGCGGCCGCAGTGACAACGTCGCTTAAGCCCCATGCGATGATGATAAAAAGGCCGATGCAAGGAATGTAAGCGTAACGGTCGGCCATGGCTTGGCTGCCGACCTGAACAATTCCGATTACTGGAATCAGCGTTACAACAAAAAGAAACCAGCCCATCGCAAGGTAGCGAGCGCGGTGAAAGTACAACACCGCCATAGTGATCGCTACCAAGACAACTGCCGCTGCGATGACGTCGGGCCAGAGCAAGGAGTGCCACGGGTGAGGGTAAAAGACGGCCAGCTTGGCGGGCCAAAACGTCTTCCCAATGTATGCAACGTAGGACACGACGGCATTTCCCAGGCGCAGGGAGAGCGGCAGTACAGATGTATCTACTACAGCACCGCCAGAACGCTGTGCGACCATAGTTACCGCAGAACTCGCCGCACTCATCAATAACAGTGGCAGCTTCTCCATCGACAACCGCACCCACTTACGTCGAAATGGGAGTTCCTCGTACCGTTCCAAGGGCCAGTAGTCGAGAAGCAGCAAGACAAGCGGGAGGCTCACTGCCATGGGCTTGGACATCAGCGCCAGCGAAAAGGCGACGATGACGACCAAATACTTCTTCCAGTTGGGCCGCCGAACGTACCAGCCATAAGCGGCAATCGTGAGTAAGGAAAAAAGGGTGCAGAGCAGACTTTTTCTTTGCGCCACCCAGGCGACCGTTTCCACGTTCAGCGGGTGCACGGCGAAGAGTGCGGCCACGAGAAAACTGCGCCACACTGCGCCGGTGGCCTTTTGCAGCAGCAAGAACAGCAGTAGGACGTTGACTGCATGCAGTACGACATTGACGAAGTGATGAGGTCCGGAATTCAGACCAAACAGTTGACAATCCGCCATGTGGGAAATCCACGTGAGCGGATGCCAGTTCCATGAATGAAAACTGGTAAAAGCCCAAACCACATTGCCGAGATTCAAACCTGTGCTTACATGAACGTTCTTGGTGACATACGCGTCGTCATCAAGATAATCGAGGAACTCATGATGCGTGACAGAACCATACAACAGCAGAGTGGCAAGTACCAGTAGTGCGCCCAGCAGGATCGGCTTCTGGCGCAAGTCGCCAGTCAATCGCTCAAAGGGAGAGGCACTTGCGTGTGTGCTGGGATTTCCTTTTTGGATTCCCAAGCGGTTGGCGGTGTACACCCAGTTGCCTCCTTTCGCATCAATCTGACGCGGTTGCCATCCCCGTCGTCCCCAGTGGTCTCCGCAAGGCCAGACTGCTCGCACTTTTGAGCCTCAACCCCGGAATTGCTTTTGCCCGCAGGGATTTCTCCGACATCGCTCCCTCACAGTCGTCCTTCCGCCAGCAACAGCCAGGAGTATCGCGCATGTTTAACCAACAGTCCTTCGGTCTTCACCAACCGCTTTGCAGACTATAACTCGGCCGCGGCAGGTGCGCGCACGGGACTAGGCTTTTGTGTGAAACGACAAATGTGTCCTTGGCGAAGTCCGGGCACGCCTCGGCAACCTAAAATGGTACGACGGGAACTGGCGTGTAAGGCTGCCGATCTAAGGATGCGGCAGTTTGGTCAGGTGTTTAACTGTCCACTGAAATGACTGGACCCGATTATTCCCCGTATCCGCGATGTAGATGCGATCCGACGGGTCGATCCAGATAGCGCTCGGCATTCTCAACTCGCCGTAACCAGTGCCCGTGTAACCAAATCGATAAAGTAACCGTCCATCGCGTTGGAAGACCTGCACGGTGTTCAGCGGTCCATCGAGATAAATCCGGCCCCGGCTGTCTACCGAGAAGGCAACCGAAGGTCCCATAGATTTCGGGTAAATGCTGGCACGGAAATGCGCTGCCAGATCGAACACCTGAATACGAAGGTTCTGCGCATCCAGGACAAACAGCTCCTCGCCCCGAACCACCACATCGGTTGGCGCCGCGAACTCCCCTGAGCCGCTGCCACTGGTTCCAGTACCAATCTTCGCCAGGATGGTGCCGTCGGCATCGAGCATGACCACTATATTTCGCGGAGGGTCGGCAACGTAGATGTGTCCGGACGCTTGGTCCACCGCGATTCCAGCAGGTCGCTCGAACAGCCGCTCTCCTTTCCGGTTGCCGATATACCGGAGGAACTTGCCGTTCGGCTGGTAAACCAGGATCGCCCCGAGTTGCGCGTCGGTGATGTACAAGTGGTCGTGCCCATCGACCGCGAGGCCGGCAGCAGATTGCAGGCGCTCGCCGGGGCCGCCCGCAATACGTGAGTGTTTGCGCCTGGCGAAATCGAAAATGTGTATTGACCTGCCACGATCGGCGGCGACCATAACGCGGTCTTTGGAATCGGAGGTTATCTTATAGGGCCCCCAAAGCCTTTCGTCGGGGCCAAATTCGCGGCTACCAGCAACCACATCAACGACAACCTCGCAACGAGAAGGAGATGATTTCCCGATGACTTCGGAAAGCAGGATCGGCCGCCCTCCCACTAGGCCAAAGGCGCCGCAAATCCCGCTGGGTTTCGCCAGATCCTGTTCCGAGGAGAAGCTTCCCACGAAGTAAATGTTGCCAAGGTCGCTGACCGGCAACGCACGGGCCTCCTGTGTCCCCGCCGCGTTCCCACTCTGCGCTAGGGCAGGGCTCATCGGCAGGAGGGCGAGAAGAAGAACAACAGGAATAAGCCGGACGAGCCGTAGCACAATGACCTCTCAAAACGGGGGCTATTGTTTCCCCCGCTAGCTTGTTGCTGGGATCATCCTACACGGATTTTAGCCGCGAGTTATGTTCTATGAAATAGGCGCTAGTAAGCACTTGTGATTCGGCAAAACCTTTGCTAGCCCGTTTCCCTTCATTGCAGGCCACAGCGAACCGACTCTTCGCTGCAGTTGAAAAATTTACCGACTCAATCAAATCCAATTTTGCAATATCTAGTCAAGAGCGTGCAGGAGGCTCTCCTTGTGAAGCTTTCGTAACCGCCTGACGGCCGGTCTTCGCTAACGGTGAATGTCAGCCTCAGCCGTGCGACAGCGAAACGCCCTGACATAATCGTTGGCGACGACCGGGTGCCGACTCCAAATCCAGGATGACGGCTCCTGCCACACGTCGTCTGAATCCTCCACTATGACTGCATCGATGCCAAACTCCCGGCACGTAGCGTCTAAATTGTTGCCATCCGGAAGCTCGAATAACCCAGCAATCTTCTGCAGGCGCAGAGCGCAGAGGCCAGGGTCACCGCCAAAGGTTGTCCCACATTCCCCATTACCGGCGGCGCTGTCATGACCGGAATATAGCATGTGCAGGATGGGATCCTCCTTAGATGGATTGCTCTGCAGGACTGCCGAAGAAGGCAGTTGCGCATCGAGAACTTCGTAGGCTGACCGCAGCGCATATGTCCGTTTGCCGAACTGCCGGTCCGGATCCACCCAGCTTGGCCCCGCAATCGCCCCGCGATCGGAGAGGACCGGGAACATGCGCAGCATGAACAGCTCGTACGCAGTTCCGAGTATGCCTAGAATCAACAGCGTCGCGAGCGCCCCGCGATCCCATGGATGCGGCGCGGGTTGTGGCGCGACGCTGGAACGATGAAACCACCAATCATCAACGAGCATTGCCCCCCATAGCAGCAGGATCAGTTGCGCCGGAAGGAAGCATCTCCAGCCTAAGTCGTTACTGCCGATGGTACTCGAACGCAGGAATGTGCCGATCAGGAAACTAGTCATGACCAGCGTCCAGACCGCCAGTTCGTTGGCGCTGGCCTCAACGCGGCCACGCACAAGCTGCCGCAGGCGCAGAACGGCGACGGCGAGAAAGAATCCGAGTTCAAGCGCATAGTTGATGGGCAGGAAGATCGCGTTGGCGACGGTCACCGCAAGTTGTGTCCGAAAGTGGATGCCAATTCTCTGGGCGAAATAAAGCCCTAGTGGAAACGGGCGCAGCGCGAATTCCACAAAAGCGGCGCCGCTGGCGGGACCGCGAAGGCTGGAAAGGTAAGATAGGGCCCAGAGCAGAGCCACCGCGCCCGCGCTCACGAACATCGCTACTTCCAGCCAGTCCTTCCGCGCGATCAACGCCAGCAGCCAAAGAGTGACAGCAACTACAAACGTGAACGTAACATAAACGGACATGCCCGCCGCGCTGGCAAAGGCCATCCCCGCCACGATTACGGGTCCAGTGGCCCAGCGATTAGCGTCCGCCTGGTGACGCAGCAGCAAAAATGCAACGAAACATGCGGTCAACGCGGCGACGTGGTGCGGCACCCACAGCAATGAGGCGGCCCAAGAGGTAATCTGTGTTACGTTCCACCACTCCATATCACTCAGCCACGACCGTCCCTGAACCCCCAGGTAGAGAGTCGGCAAAATGTCCAGGCCGGTGACACAGAGCAGGCCAACCCCGAGCAAAGTTTTTCGCTCGATGCCAGTTTGGGCTCGCATCAAGAACTTGAGGCCGAGCGCGATCACGCACATCAGGCCCAGTCCGCACCAGACGACGCCGGAATACACCACGTATCGCGGTGCCAAATGGAACACCTTCATGGGCAGGCTGCAAAACAACAACCACAGGTAGTGATAGCGCAAAGGTGCCGCTGCATTGGCAAAGAAAGGGTTGTTCGGGGGGATATGGCGGGCGATCGCGGCCGTCATGGCGGTGCGTACGGAATGGTCATAAGCTTCAATTGGCGGATAGAGCTTGTCCCCGATTTGCAGGTCTACCAGCGACCCAATGGCTGTCATCCCCCACAGCATCATCAGGCCCAGAGCAGCCCAGGCATATTTTGAAACTAACCGCAGCTTCGCTCGCCGAGTTTCCTTTGCCAGAAGCAGCACGCAGGCGGCGAACACACCGATGTAGAACGCCCAGAGCGCCGGTTCCAGGAACCGAGCCAGCAGATACGAAAGCATCGGACAGATAGCGATGCTAAGTGGGACGGCGAGAATCAGCCGCAGAATCAGACGCCGCTGCCGGAACTCGAAGAGGTTGAGTGCATATCCCACTACATAACCCGGCGCGAACGCGAATGGGAGAAGAGCGAGGCATGCCTTGAGGATCCCCAGCGTGTCCGTCACCGCGAAATTTCGCATGGAATTCGAAGCAGTTCTGAGCTTGTTCTTCTGGGCGCGACCTCTAGCTCCAGTGCCGGCTCATCGGTCTTGGCGCCGGGGGGACGTTTAAGTGCGATAGCCACTTTCGGATCCGACGTCACCTGCCACCGCATCATGCCGAGGTTGCACAACGCGTTCGCTTAGCCAGGGTCGATTTCGAGAGCCTGCTGTAGAGCAGATCCTGATTGGAACGTCGGTCTCTGCATCCGCTTGCTCGCCCGCTGCGCCCCCTTCGTGATATTCGGCGTCCTGGTTCACCGCCCAGACATCAAACTTGCGCTCGCCCGCCAGAATGTTTTTTGCGGTCAGCATTGCGGTCATCATGGCGTGGTCCTGATTGTTGTACTTATGCATGCCATTACGGCCAACCAGATGAAGCGTGGGGCAGTTTTCGTCGAGGGCCTTCCGAATCGTGTTCACATGCTGTTGGTAAGCGTCGTCATAAACCGGATATGCCTTGGGCTGCCGAATGACGCAGCCATCGACTACATCCGCACTGGCGGCGAGATTTACCTGTTGAATTTCCCGCTTGGCCAGTTCGATTAGCTCGCGGTCACTCGTGGTCCACAGCCCATCACCCTCGAAGCAGAAATATTCCAGACCATAAGAGCTATAGCGGGCATCGGGAACCATCTCCGGCGACCACGACTTGTAATTTTGCACGCGGCCAACCTGCACACTGGGATCATGGATGTAAATCCAGTTGTCGGCAAAACGGCCGCGGTCGTGCACGATCAGTCCGACGGTCAGGAAGTCGCGATACCGCAAAGAGCGCGCCGCCTGGAGTACGGCTGCGGGAAGCCGCGGTTCGATCTGTGCCACCAGTTCCCGGATAGGCATGGATGAGATCAAATGTTCGGCGCGATATTCTTCCAAGCCACCGTTGGCATCGCGGGTAGTCACGATCCAGAGATTGCTGGCGGAGTCGAAGCGGCAGCCAACTACTCTGCGGCCTAGCAGCACTTCGCCGCCCAGCTTACGGACTTTTTCTGTGCACGCCTCCCACATCATTCCCGGCCCCAGTCGTGGATATCGGAAGGTGTCGATCAGGGTCTTCACCACCTGCTTGCGGTCGTCGAATTTGGATTTGGGTTTGCGCTTGGCAAAAAAAGCGTGACTGATGGCCGAACCGAGCGATAGCCCCTGGATCCGCTGCGCCGCCCAATCCGCGGAGATCTCGTGGCAGCTCATCCCCCACACCTTCTCGGTGTAGGTCTTGAAAAAGATACGAAATAAGCGCTCGCCAAACTGGTTGGTGACCCAGTCTTCAAAGGTCTTGGGGTTGCGCGTCGGGTGGAGGCGGGCCGCCACAAACGAGAGAACGCAGCGCACCGATTCGACAATTCCGAGCTTCGACAGAGCCTCGAACGGTTTCAAAGGATAGGTGTAGAACTGGCCACGGTAGTAAATCCGCGACGACCGGGGACGATCGATCATGTCTTCGCCGGCAATCTCGGTCCAAAGATCTTCAACCTCGCGGGACTTGGAGAAGAAGCGGTGCCCGCCGATATCGAAGCGGAAGTCCTTATAGTTGACGGTGCGAGAGATTCCGCCGACATATTGCGGATCGCTCTCGAGGACAACTACTGGGGCGTGCTGCTTTGACAGCTCGTAAGCGGCAGTCAGGCCCGCCGGTCCGGCGCCGACGATCACCGCCTTGAAGATCGCTCGTTCCATAGTGTGTTCGTCGAGAGTGAATCTGGCTCCGTATTCAAGTTTGCCAACATTGCACTGAACGGCAATCGACGTGTGCGAAGGCGGAATGCGCCACGGCTCCCCAGTGGAGAGTGGCAATCGCGATGCCAACCCAGATTAAGGGCTAAGCGCAATATTGGCAAGGACTTGTACTCGTCCAGCAGATGAGTGACATTTCATTCCGCTTGCTGCGGCCAGATCAGCGTCGCAGGCTAGCGACTCGATTGGCGCGGAAGGTGGGCAGTGCGCCACTCGTCAATCTCACGTTCGGCCTGCGCGACCTGCGCGGGTGTGAGCTGTTTTCGGAGGTCTTGCGCGGTCGCAGCGCTTCCCTTCACCGAGTCCTGTGCCAGAACTAACCACTTATAGGCGGATACGAGACTCGT
>Ga0208191_1000592_pt1 | contig 24161 bp, 21 predicted proteins | sample June2015DPH_13_5_FD_184709 | JGI IMG/M metagenome (GOLD analysis project Ga0208191, IMG submission 184709) | Peatland microbial communities from SPRUCE experiment site at the Marcell Experimental Forest, Minnesota, USA - June2015DPH_13_40... | ecosystem: Environmental > Terrestrial > Soil >... | reverse complement strand
GTGGCCCAGATCTTTCGCCACCATGGCCCAGACTACCGGGAAGACCATCGCCTCACCCCGGAGCAGTATAAGGCCATGCGGGATATCGAACGATGCCGCACCGCCCGTTTGGGCGGACATGTGGACTCTTGCAGCCATGGCTGCGGCTACCTGGCCATCTCCTATAACTCCTGCCGCAATCGCCACTGTCCCAAGTGCCAGAGCCTCAAGCAGGCCAGGTGGCTGGCCGAGCGCCTGGAGCGACTCCTGCCCGTCCACTACTTCCACCTGGTGGTCACCCTACCCCACGAACTCAATCCCCTGGCCCGGCTCAACCCGGAACTCGTTTTCAATCTCTTATTTGAGAGCGTCTCCCGAGCTCTCCTGCAATTTGCCCGGGATTATGAGCGTCTGAGGGCCCAGGTGGGCTTCACGGCAGTCCTGCACACCTGGGATCAGGACCTAAACTTGCATCCTCACCTGCACCTGGTGGTAACTGGCGGCGGTCTGAGCGCAGATGGCGAGAGGTGGATCGCCGCCCGCAACAGCTTCCTCCTCCCCGTCCGGGCGCTTTCAAAGATCATCCGGGCCAAGTTTCTGGAGGCCCTGGAGAAGCCTTTTCGTGAGGACAGATTAAAGGGAACGCTGCCCTGTCTTGCCGATCCAGCGCACTTCCAGCGCTTCACCAGGAAGCTCAGACGAAAAAAGTGGGTAGTCTACGCCAAAGGGACTTTCGACGCTTCCCAGAATGCTTATCACTACCTCAGCCGCTACACCCACCGGGTGGCTATCTCCAACCATCGGCTGGTGAGCCTGGATGAGGGGAAAGTCTCCTTCCGAGCCAGAGACAATAGCCGGCCCGGACACCAGCGTCTGGTGACCACCGCCGCCCCGGAGTTCATCCGCCGGTTTCTCTTGCACGTTCTGCCCCCGCGGTTTGTCAAAATCCGACACTACGGCCTCATGGCCCCCTGCAATGCCAAAACCAAACTGGAGAAGGCGCGAGTCCTCCTCAGCCTCCAACAACCGCCAGCCCATAAGGAACCCAAAGGCCAAGAGCTTGACACCCCCAGCGAGACCAAAACCTGGCAGGAGATGCTGCAGGCCCTCACCGGCATTGATCTCACCACTTGTCCGAACTGCGGCCAGGGTAGGCTGATCCGCTACCCGCTGATCGGGAGTGAAGCTACCCTTGCACCCAGCATATGGGATTCCTCATGAACTACTCCTGCGGGTTAAGCCTCACTCTTCCAACTCATAGCGCCTGGCAAGGCACTATAGGCACTATAGGGACACGTTTGTCCCAATTTCCGTCCCCAGTTCCTATCCGTGCCTGCCCCTTGCCCTCGACGCTCATCTCCTGGGCTCAAAATATCCGTTATTCTACGCCTCATTCAGGCCCCAGCACCCAAAACCTCCGTCACCAACTCAAACACCTTTTATTGAATCCCCATAGCCCAAAACCGAACTGATTCCTCCAAAACCCAGGCTTAGTTCATGATGGCGATTATGAGAATGCGCTCCGCGATTCTCACAATCGCCTACTGAATATGGGGAAGTTTTTGGAGCTGTGATAAGTTTCGGACCATAGCAGATATACTCTAAGGGGAGCCTTAATCTTGTCCTACTCTGGACCCTTTCAGGACTTTTCGGCGACCAGGGCATGACTGGGGCAGAGCTCCCGGCGAGGACGTTACATCTCATCTAGAAATGAATAATGACAGAAAATCTTAGCACGCACCCCGAAACCTATATAACAAGGAATCAATTATTATTTAAGTTGAGATTCGATATTATCACATAAAAAAGGCGGCCCGGAGGCCGCCTGTTAAATCTCTGCAAGTAATTTAGATTAAAAGTGGTAAGCCACCCCCAACTGGCCGCTGAACAGCTGGTAGACCGGGTTAAGCTTGAAGGTGGCCGCCGGAAAGCCACCGAAGAAATTATTGCCGTCAATCCCGCTAAAGGTATAACTGGGCTGAGCATAGCGGTACTTGAAGGAGATGTCAAAGGAGACATTCTTCAGGGCCATGATCCGAATGCCGGCATCCACCGCCAAGGCGATGTTGGTAGACGCCTGGCTGCCACCGCTTATTTGCGAATCTTGATACCCCCCACCAGGTCCACCCACTAATAGGGTGTTGACCTTCGGACTCATGGAGGAGAACATGATGGCCGGGCCCACCGCCACATAGGGCTGGAGGCGGCCGAAGGGCACTTCCGAATCCGGATAAAAGCCGTAGCGGGCGGCGAACATGAAGGCCCAGGTGACTATTGAGCCTTCGCTGGTAAAATTCCCGGCATTGGCATAAGCAAAGTTGGGGCCTGGTGGAGGACCTGTGGACGTAACATTGGTTGTGCCGCTGATGTTCTGGCCGTGCATCTCCAACCTCTGGAAGCTGAGATCGGTATAGAACCCGAAATACTTCAGCCAGTCGGGATAGCCGCTATACCCGGCGAAGCCCTCTTTGACGAACCAGGTGCCGAGCTTTAGGCCGCCCAGCACGGTGGGATCGGATGTTCCCGGAAATTGCAAGTGGTTGTTTTGGCTGGCATTGAACGGGCCCACGCCATAAAGGTCTTGGATGGTAAAAGCTTGACCCATATTGGCTGCCGCCGTCCCGCCCAAGTAACCTTCCGCGTACATCTCGGCGCTGGCCGGTGCGGCCAGGGCGACCAGGGCCACGGCCAGAAAAAGCCCAAAAACCACATAAACTGTGTGCCTTTTCATGGTTCCCCCCCTTAATGAATTTTACTTCCCCCCCGAGCATATCTTGTCGGGGACATAGTAATCATAAACCTTAGGGTTATGTAAATAATTATCTGCATAACTGAGATTATACCGCAGCCTTGGCCCCGCAGTCGAAAAAATGGGTTTTTGGAGCCCTCTACGGCGAAAAATTCCGCCCGAGCCGCTTCCATGGCCCGGCGGACGCCTCCGAGCCGCACATCCCGTGAGCGAAAGCCAGGGCCGCCCCCCACCCGCAACCTCCCGGGCGACTCAATCCAGGGAACTTCCTGCGGCGTGACGGCGCTGCCAATCGAGCAGGCGCTGCCGGAACTCCGGCGTATATGCCCCCAGCGGTTCTGCCGATACCCGGACCGACCCTTCCCTGCCTCCGGTCCCGCCGATGCTGAAGAAATACACCGTTGCCGCTTTCAACTCCACCCCCAGTTCCTGCCGCAGGCTCCGCTGGCCCCAGGGTCCATAGAGTTCGACCTTGAACGACAGACGCCGGAAGCCGGGCCGTACCTCACAAACATCGGTGATCAGGGTGTCCAGGCAGAGGCCCTGGTAAACGACGCGACCATCTACCTTGGTGAGAGAGAGGCGAAAGGCGTCCGTCTCGTGAGAAGGCTGCTCCAGGGCCCACGGTAGCCCTTTGCTGACCTGGGGTGCGGCTTCGGGCACCAACGCCGCCGCCAGGTTGGGGTCGGTAATCACCAGGGCCACCGCCTCGGGCGGGCTCTTTTCAGGTGATTCCCGAAAGATATACAGGTGATTGTGGCATAGCGGGCCGGAGCAGCCCCCTGCCAGGGCCAGTGCCACCAAAAGGAGTGAAATCAGTGGGAGGGCCACCTTGCCTGTCCTACCCTTGGCGTACATGGTTTATCCTTTCCGCATCAGCTTGCCGGAGTCCAGGGCCAGCCCCGGGGCTCGGGAGCGCCCCCAAATATTGGCGCAGCTTAGCCTGAGATTATACGGCAGCCTTGGCCCCGCAGTCGAAGTATGGTTTTGGGGACTTCTGTGCCCGGAGAAAATCCCCGAAAGTGTCTATTCTTGGAGCCGAATCCTTCCGAGAGCATGATAGCAGAATTTTCGCCGAAAATAAATTTTATAAGAGATTCTGCAAGATAGCGGATAACTTGCCACTATACGCCCTTCCGCTAATCTTTCCATATAGTTCTTATATCTGAAAGCCTTTGCAAATGGAATTTGGGTTGGTAATCTTCTCGAAAAATTGAAAAATCTCAGGGGCGATCGTTTTGACCCGGGGGGAGGAGTCATAGTCTGAAGGTTTCCGGTTTCCGACCCAGACCAAAACCAGAGGTGCGGAACCGGACAGTGCTGGCGCAAATCCGGTATGAAAAGATTTTTGAGAAAAATTTGTGTACCACCCTTAAAATGCAAGGGGGGGGACTTAAGCGATCCCGGGGTTTTGGTTTCGGGGCCGAAAATCTATATGGCTTCGATGGCGCCGGTGGGAAGGCCGCGGCGAGCGGTTGCTGCATGGTGGACACCGGGGCCGGCCCGGAGCTGCGGCTACGGTCTGGACAGGGGCAGGCGAGGAGTTGGTAAGTGGGGATGGTGGATGCCGGGGACGGCTCAAAGAGTTCCTTAAAGGTAGAGGTTCTGAATAGACCAACGCTGTCCGCTTAACTGATCCAGCCGCTACGACAGTCCTCAGCAATTCCCATGACTTCGCGATTCAGTTTCAGGTGACTTTGGTAAGGTTAATTCATTTTTCCCGCCCCGAAGCCTTACAAAGGTCTTCGAGAAACCTTGGGTCGACTTTGATGCCCAGGCTTTGGGCCTTTCTTACATCCTCCCAGCCCTGGTCATACTGGTCTTTTGCTAAATAGGCCACCCCCCGGTTGCAGTAGGCCTCAGCATACCAGGGGTCGATTTCCAGGGCCCTGGTGTAGTCGCTGATGGCCTGGTCAAACTGGCCTTTTGCTAAATAGGCATTCCCCCGGTTGTAGTAGGCCTCAGCATGCCTGGGGTCGATTTCCAGGACCCTGGTGTAGTGGCTGATGGCCTGGTCAAGGTTGCCTCGATTTAAATGTTCGTTCCCTTGCTCATAGTAGTATTGAGCCGTCCCCACATCAGCTCCCTCCTTCCCGAGGTAGATTTTCCGCTTAAACTGAGATTATGCCGCAGCTTTGGCCACCGCAGTCAAAAAATGATTTTGGGATCTCTTTTCCAGAGTTTAACTCATCCCATGTGATGGGGCAAAATTTGCCTTCAAAATTTTTGGGCCGGCCCCATCAAGGGGGGGCTGCTGCTATTTTCCCCCGATTAAAGTCCGGAAAACATATTTTGGGAAAAATTTACGGATGGATGTGTGTCCAGCTAAGGCTGGCATGTTCAGGAAGAGTTAGTCTTGTCAGGGTAAGAGCCAGAGACCCTGTAGCTTGGATGGCAGGTAGGAGGGAAACCGAGTACCTGAAGCCCATCGACAAAGCCATCCATGGGATGGTGAGCGAGTCACCGGGCCGTAACGGGAGTTAACGCAGAGGTGGCCCCGAAAGTGATTAGCCCCGGAGGCCGAGTCCCCTTCCGTCGGGCGAAGGCTGCATGAAGCGCCGCAGGCTGGCTGAAGCGACGTGTCACTCCGGCGGGGTGGTAGCGACAGCACGGTGGCAAGGACATGCCAAGCAACTGGAGAAGCCCTCCTCGTCCCGCCAAGAAATTGGCGGAGCAAGGTAGGCCATATAACCGGTGGCCCCGGGAAGTTGGCCGAAGACGAGAGGGTGGCGGATGGGTTCGTAGTAGCGATGAACCGGGTAATGACCGGGGAGCGAAGGAGCCCTAGTGCTAACGATCTTCCGACAACACGGGAGGCAAGGGTGAGATGATAAAGGCGCCCATCAGTTTGCAAGACCTGAGGAGGAAGATTTATCTGAAGGCGAAGGCCGACAAAGCCTGGCGGTTTTGGGGATTGTATGTTCATGTCTGCAAGATGGAAGCGCTTCAGGAGGCCTACAGGATGGCTAAGAGGAATAACGGGGCACCGGGGATTGACGGTGTGACGTTTGACGCCATCGAAGCAGCAAGCCTGGAAGCCTTTCTTGAAGGCATTCAGCGTGAACTGGTCTCCGGCACGTATCGACCGATGCGGAATCGTCGGCAAAGCATTCCCAAGGATAAAGGTAAGGTCAGGATCTTGGGAATACCCGCTATCCGAGACCGGGTAGTCCAGGGGGCACTTAAGCTGATCTTAGAGCCGATCTTTGAAGCGGACTTCCAGGCAGGGTCGTATGGATATCGACCCAAGCGGACTGCCCATGCGGCAGTCAACCTGGTAGCTGAGGCAGTGGTAAGAAACAAAACCCAAGTCATCGATGTGGACCTCAAGGCCTACTTTGATCATGTTCGGCATGACCTGCTTCTCAAGAAGGTAGCCGAACGAGTGAACGATGCGCGGGTGATGGCGCTGCTGCAGCTTATTCTGAAAGGTGGCGGCAAACGAGGGGTTCCGCAAGGAGGGGTGATCTCGCCCTTGCTCAGTAATATCTATCTCAACGAGGTGGATAAAATGCTGGAGCGGGCCAAGGAAGTCACTCGCCGAGGCAAATATGAGTACCTTGACTAGGCCCGGTATGCCGATGACCTGGTTATCCTCGTAGACGGCTTTCAGAGATGGGATTGGCTTGTCAAGGCAGCATATAGAAGGCTCCTGGAAGAACTGGGAAAGCTTGAGGTGCAGGTAAACCCAGAAAAGACCCGGATAGTCGATCTCACCCAGGGTGAGACCTTTAGCTTTCTTGGGTTTGACTTCAGGCGGTCTAAAACCCGCCGCGGGAAATGGGGAGTGAGGGTCACCCCGAAGATGAAAGCCCGGACGGCCCTACTTCGCAAACTCAAGGAGGTTTTTCGTCGCCACACTTCGCAGGTGGTGGATCGGGTCATATACCTAATCAATCCAATCCTGCGAGGCTGGGTGAATTATTTTCGGATAGGCAGCTCCAGCCGATGCTTTGGTTATGTCAAGGATTGGGTGGAGAAGAGGATTCGCAGACATCTGATGCGTGCCCGGCAACGGCCTGGCTTCGGCTGGGATAGGTGGAGTAGGGCCTGGCTTTACAAGACCCTGGGGTTATTCCAGGACTACAGGGTTCAATGGTACCAGGCCTGAAAGCACTGCCAGTGCGATAGGCTTCATAACCCTCCAGGAGAAGTTAGCAGGAAAGCCCGGTACGGGAAAACCGTACGCCGGGTTGTGTGTCCAGCGAAGGCTGGCATGTTCAGCAAGAGTTAGTCTTGCCAGGGTAAGAGCCAGAAACCCTGTAGCTTGGATGGCAGGTAGGAGGGAAACCAAGTATCTGAAGCCCATCGACAAAGCCATCTATGGGATGGTGAGCGAGTCACCGGGCCGTAACGAAAGTGAACGCAGGGGTGGCCTCGAAAATACGTAGCCCCGGAGGCCGAGCCTGCAACCCGAGGACGAAGGCAGCATGAAGTGCCGCAGGCTGGCTGAAGCGGCATTTCACTCCGACGGGGTGATAGCGACAGCACGGTGGCAAGGACATGCTGAGCAACTGGAGAAGCCCTCCTCGTCCCGCCAAGAAATTGACGGAGCAAGGTAGGCCATATAACCGGTGGCCCCGGGAAGTTGGCCGAAGACGAGAGGGTGGCGGATGGGTCCTTACTAGCAAAGAAGCGGGGTAATGCCTGTGGAGCGAAGGAACCCTACTGTGGTGCAGTTTCTCGGTCAAAAAGGGAGGCGGGACGACATGATAAAAGCGTCCAGCAATCTGCAGGACCTGAGACGGAGGATATACGCCAAGGCGAAGGCTGAACCGTCCTGGCGTTTCTGGGGTTTGGTCCCGGAAACGTCGGGGCTTCGGCTGGAAGAGGTGGAGTAGGCAGTGGCTCTATGAAAATCTGGGGCTCTTTAAGGGTTACCGGATTCAGCGGTCTATGTCGCGGCCGAAAGCGCTCCCGGCCTGATAGGTCCCATAACCCTTGGCGTGAAGCATCCAGGAAAGCGCAGTGCGGGAAATCTGCACGCTGCGTTTGACGAGGCGGGGGCTGGAAACGTTACCAGGGGAGCCGGACTGAGGCCCAGGACGAAAGCTTTGGATGAGCCACCGGACCCTACCATAGGCGCGCCAGTCCTCGACCCTACCATATTGACCAGGGGGGGTAGGAGTCCCGTCCTGGGGTTTGTCTTACCGAGGCAAAAATCCTTCAGGCTGTCGGTGGCGGCTTGGGTCGTGGTAGGCGTCTCCGGGGAGGGACACTCCTGGGGCCTTGGTGGACCATTTGGGGTGAGCCATCACCCCTGGCATCAGAATATCTCTACAAATGCGCCTAACGCATTATCCGAAGCGATCCCTACCTAACCAATGGTAGGAAGGCAAGGGTAGGCCAGAGGGAGGTGCGGCCTCGGGGCCGCCCACGGTCGGGCGCCGATCAGCTCGCTCACCGTGCGGGTTAAGGACGGCATCAAGGGCGGGCGCCCGCTTTCCAGCCGGCGCCACCTGAAACGGCGGGGCACCGGTGTCCGGGGCGCCCGCTTTTTCAGGGAGAAGGCGGGGAGGACCACCATCCCAAGGGCCTTAGACCTTGACGATTTTTTGGAATCGTTGGGTACGGTTGACCTCGGCCGCCGACGGCGCCACTTCCCGGGCCGCGCCCTTCACCTTGGCCAGGCGCTCGCTGGCGGGCGGATGGGTCTTGGAGAAGCCGCTGACGCCGGCCTTCTCTTTGGGCTGCATCTTGGCCAGCACCGCCGCCAGGGCCCCGGGGTCGTAACCGGCTGCGGTCAAGATCTTCACGGACCCGGCGTCGGCGGCATACTCGGCACTGCGGCTGTAGCCGTTGACCACCAGGGCTTTAAAGACGTCGTCGATGGAGCCTTCGAAAAGGTTGACCAGATTGCCCGCCACCCCGCCATACTGCCGGGCGGCCTCGGCGCCCATGGAGGTCACCACCTGGGTCCAGCGGGCCTTGCTGATGGAGTTGATCCCATCCTTATCGACCACGTGGGTCACCTCATGGGCCAGCACCGCGGCCAGCTCGTCTTCGTTGGCACAGGTGGCCAGGAGGCCCCGGGTGATAAAGATGGTGCCGCCGGGACAGGCAAAGGCATTGAGTTCTTCGGTGTCCAGCACCGCGAAGTGGTAGCCCTTAAAGGTATTGGGCCGGGGGGACTTGCGGGCCACCGTCTGGCCCACTTCGTTGACGTACTCGGTGACCGCGAGGTTCCGGTAGAGTGGGTAGGTACTCAGGATGCGGGCCGCCACCGCCCGCCCCACGTAGTATTCCTCGGAATCGCTGATTTCCCGGGATGCCTGGACCGCCTTGGTGGCCCCGGTGGCGGCGATGCTGGCTGCCGGTTGCACCGCGGACGGCAGGAACCCGGTGGCGGCGGCGCAGCCCCACAGACCAGGGAGGGCCAACAGAAGAAGGATCGCTAACCGGCGCAGATGGCTTCTCATGGCTTTAACCCTCCTTCCGTGATAAAGGCCTGGAGCTTGGCGGCAGCCACCTGCTGGGCCTCCACCTGGTCCACCTCGGCGTATTTAGCCTCCGGATGCTTCTGCTTGTAGGAGGACTCCACCTCCGGGGTGAAGCCCTTGCCGGCCAAAGCCACTTCGTCACTGCTGGTCTCTTTCACCGGGGCGCCGGTCAGGAGTCCAGGGAGGTTAAACTTGGAGCCCGCGGCGGGGGCGGGGAATGCCTGCCGGTTAAGCCAGCCGCTCTGGCCCTGGTACTCCACCTGGTACCAGTCGCCCGATTGCTGCAGCACCGTGACTTCGGCCCCCACCGGCACCGGGGCGACCGGGGTGCTGGCGAAGTCTGGGTCCGGATAGATGGACTGATTGGGTTGCGTGACCTTCATGGTTTCAGCCATGGCGATCCCGGGGAGCAACAACAGCGCCAGCAAGGCCAGGGCTAAGAACCAGGGGCCGGGGCGCCGGAAAAAGATTGGCCGGTTCACGTCCGCCTCCTTTATGTTGTTTTCGGTTTTCAGTTTCTCAGTAGTGTAAAAAAATGAAAAGCTTACTGTTCACTGATCGCTACGGCCTCCAGCCTAATAGATTTCTTGCCAAGGGGCAAGGATTTAAGAGATCAGACGGCGCTCCCCGGAAAATTTGCCACCCTCCTCCGGGAAAGGAAATGAGGGGGCACCGGCCAGTGGCGGGGGCCACCCGAGGCCGCGGCGGAAGGCGCTTCCTGGCGCTTTTCCCCAGGTGAGGTCCATCACTTGGAATCCGGGCGGAAGACGGGGTCCCGGGGCAGGGTCGGGTCTGCCTGGAAGCGCCGGCAGCGCTCCAGGAAGGCGCGGGCGGGTCCGTCGTCCGGGAAATTCTCCAAGAGGGCGGTAAAGGCCGCCCCGGCATCGGGGATGTCGCCGCGGCGGTAGTGGTCCAGAGCCTGGGCGAATTCCCGGCTCCGGGCTTCCCCCTCCGGGGTCAGGTCTTCTTTGAGTGCCAGGACCTCGAAGACCCGCACCGGCGTCTCCCGGCCCTTCACCGCCACCAGGTCAAGCTCCCGGAAGGTCACGGCCTCGCCGCACTCCGCCACGGTGGCCTCGCTGGCCATGATGGTGGTGCCATAGAACTTGTTGAGACCCTCCAGGCGAGAGGCCAGATTGACGGTGTCGCCGATGACCGTGTAATCGAAGCGCCTGGCGGAGCCCAGGTTGCCGACGATGGCCTCGCCGGTATGGAGGCCGACCCGCATGGCCAGGGGCGGTAAATTCAGCCCGGCAAAGCGCTGGTTGAGGCCGGAAAGCGCGGCCCGCTGGCGAAGCGCCGCCCGGCAGGCCCGCAACGCCTGGTCCTCCTGGTCCAGGGGCGCGCCCCAAAAGGCCATGATGGCGTCCCCTTCGAATTTATCCACCGTGCCGGCCTCCTCCAGGATGATCTCGGTCATTGAGGAGAGGTAATCGTTGAGGAGGGCCACCACGGTTTCGGGATCCAAACGCTCGGAAAGGGTGGTGAAGCCGGCCAGGTCGGAAAAGAACAGGGTGACCCTGCGGCGCTCGCCTCCCAGTTGCAGTTTCTCCGGGTGCGCCAGGAGATCGCTGATGACGGTTTCGGACATGTACTGGCCGAACATGCGGCGGATGTAAAGCTTCTGGCGGCCCTCGGTGGCATAGCTGTAAGCGGTGGCCAACCCGAAACTCAGGGCCAGGGCCAGCCCCGGCAGGAGCGGGTCGGCCCACCAGCCGCTGCGGAAGGCCTGGACCGCCAGGGTCAGATGAACTAGCAGCAGCAGCAGAAAGGCCGCCAGGGTAACCAGGAGATGCCGGAAGAACAGTACGACGACGGCCATGACCGCCACCAGTAGCAAGGCCCATAGCCATAAGGCCCAGCCGGGCAGGGTCCGGAGAAAATCCCCCTGGAGCAGGTTGTCCAGCAAGGTGGCGTGCACCTCTACACCGGCGTAGACCCCGCTCATGGGGCAGGCCTTGAGGTCATACAAACCCGGGGCGGTGAGGCCCACCAGGACCCACTTGCCGGCAAAATCCTCCAGCGGATAGATGGGCGGTAGCTGGTGGCGCAGCCGGGCCTCGGAAGAGATGACATTGGCCGCGGCAAAGCGCCGGTGGCTCCGGCTGGGGCCGCGAAACTTGAGGAGGAGGTTGCCCCGGTCGTCCAGAGGAATCCGCAGGTTCCCGAGAAGCAGGCGGTTTTTCTCAAACATCAGGGGCTCATTATTGCCGAAGCGGTGAAAGGCGGCAAAGCCCAGCATGGGAAGCCAACGGTCCTTAAAGGGCAAGACCAGCGGGACGCGGCGATAGATGCCGTCCGCATCCGGATGGCATTCCACATTACCCAGGGCCTGGGCCCCATCCAGTAGGGGCCGGACCGGGGCGGTCACGGCGCGGTATTTTATTCCCCCCTCCGGCCCCCGGGGTGGCGGGCCGGGGATCTCCAAACCGGCCTTATCGAGCAAGGCCGCCTCATCCGGATTGGCCCCCCTTTCCTCCCGGGTCAGGGAAAAGGGCAGGACCACGTTGCCCGCGGCCGCAGCCGCCTGGGCCAGGCGCTGGTCATCTTCGGGGCCGTAGGAGGAGGCCTCGGTGAAAAGGATGTCGAAGATCACCGCCCGGGCCCCGGCTTGCCGGCAATATTCGATGATAGGGGCGTAAAGCTGCCGGGGCCAGGGCCAAACGACCCCCTGCTTCTTAAAGAAATCCAGGTCGGGCTGGTCCACCGTGACCACCACCACCTGGGGGGAGGCCGGCGCCAGGGGCACGTGGCGGAACAGGAGATCCAGGGTCTTCAGGCGATAATAAGGGAGGGGGCCGAAGATTTCCAGGCAGCCGGCCAGGAGCAGCACCGCCGCCGTGAGGACCACGGCCGCCTTGAGCTTAGCCGCGGGCGAATGGCTGAACCCGGCAGTCACGGATGACCTCGAATCTGAGTTTAGTCCTAAAAGATGAAATGGCTTAGGGAGAGGTTTTCGCTAAGATTCATCCAAAAGATTATTTTCAGCAACATAATTTTAGCTATACCCTTAAATGTACATGTATGTTATTCAAAATACCGTTAGCAACAATTACACAAATTGGGGAGACTTGACAACCCCTTGGACAAGATTAGCTCTTAACAATAAACCGGCCGCAAAAGACCGGAAGCCAAGTCAAGAAGGGAGGTGAAGCACTGAGATACGGTCTACGAATCCGAGGAAAAGGGCGAACCCGGCGGCTCGCCCTTAGTTTTTCCCCTTGCTGCGGCCTCACCCGGCCAGCAACCGGCCATCCTTCAGATAGAGGAGTTCATCCCCCAGCCGGTCCGCCTGGGCCGGGTCGTGGGTGATCATCAGGACGGTGGCCCCTCCGCCGGCCTTCATCCGCAGGATGATGTCCTCGATGATTTCCGTGTTCCGCGGATCGATGTTGGCGGTGGGCTCGTCCAGGAAGAGGATCTCGGGGGCCAGGACCATGGCCCGGGCCAGTCCCAGGCGCTTGGTCTCGCCGCTGGAGAGGTCCAGGGCCCGCTGCCCAACCTTGAGGGCCAGGCCTACGCTGGCCAGGATCTCCCTCACCCGGGCCTCCAGCTCCCCGGATTTAACCCCCCTGATCTTCAAGCCATAGGTGACGTTGTTGAACACCGTGGTATTAAAGATGCCGGGGCGGGGCATCACCAGGGTGAAGCAGCGCCGCAATTCCGGGTTTTGGCCAAGGGCTGGGCCTTTTTCCAGATAGTTTTCCTTTTTTTTGCACCTGCGGGCCGAGCGCCTGCATGGGGCCGGTCATGGCCGTGGCTGGCCAAAGGAGACGAACCTATTACCCAGGGCCGTTGACGCTGGGGGTAAGCCTGCGCCCTCGGCGCGATAACCGAGGAAACTTCACCCCATGGGCGTGGGGACAAGAGGAAGCCAATAAAAGACCGAGAAAGCGGCGGGGCCGTCCACCAAAGAGCACATATATTCTGAATATGGAGAAGTTTTTGGCTCGGTGATAAGTTTCGGACTATAGCAGCTATCCACGAGCTGTTCCTATGCTCAGCCTTCGCCGTGGAGGATGAAGACCGCCCAGAAAAATGGCTGGGGGTATTGGGCCTTGATGGCCCGGCGGGCCAGTTGCAGGGCCTCCAAGCGGGATTTGCCTTCTTTCAAGTGCCTATAGAACAAGGTCATATACTCCACCGCTACTCTGGACTTGACCTCCCAAAGGCTTACCACCACGCTCTGGGCCCCGGCGTGCTGGAAGGCCCGGGCGAAGTTGGCCACCCCTTCCCCTTCCATGACCTTCCCTCGGCCGGTGTCGCAGGCGGACAGGACCACCATGTCGGCCCGGAGCTTCAGGCCTAGTACTTTGCTCATGGTCAAAAAGCCGTTGTCCCCATCCTGGTTCCCCACCTGGCCCAGGAGGATAAAGGGCTCCATGATCCCCTGGATCTTCTGGAGGCAGGCGTGGGTGGCAAAGTGGAGGTAACGGTAGTCCTGCAAGGGGGATTTCTTCAAAAAGGTCTCGTTGGCCTGAAGGCCCAAGAGGACGTCCGGGGGCGCCGCCTTGACCCCCAGGATCCCGGCAATGGCCTGGACCTCTTTTTGCGTTTCCTCGAGGGGCGGGAACTTCTCCTTCCGCCCCTCGCTGGTCAGGACCGGGAAGTCCCCCCCCTGGGGGGTGAAGAGCGGGTCGCCCAGGGCGAAGAGAGGCTGGCTGGCCGGCTCTTCCTTCAGACGCCGCTTCAGGGCCAGGACCGCGGCTGACTGGTAGTAGGTCAGATTATGCTTATCCCCCACGAAGACGCTGTCCGTGAGGTCTTTCCCCTCCTTGAGAACCAGGGCCTCGAAAGGCAGGAGGCCCAGGATGCCATCCGGAATGATGATCACCCGTTCGTTCTCTTTGACCCCGGGCAAAACCCCGCCCAGCAGCAGGTCATAGAGGTCCTTGGCCTGAGGCAGGGAAAACCCCTTAGGGTCATCGTTGATAAAAGGCTCCATGAAGTCCTTGACCTTCCCGGCCAACGCCTCCTGCCCCAGGGGGATAGGGACTACTTTGCTGACGCCCCCCTTCCGGACCACCATGACGTAGCTGGCCGCCTCCCCCAGGGCATACTCCAGGAGGACCTCGTTGTCTTTCAGGGGCAGGCCCGCGGCGGGGACCGGCTGAGGGTAGTGGAGCGCGGCGTAGAGGGGATATTTCTGGCGCAATTCCGTAATCAGGGCCTGGAGGTCAGCGTTGAGGCGTGCCTTTTTCTGCTGTACCTCCTTGACGGCCTCCTCCCCACCAACCAAGGCCTTCTCCCACTGGGCCTCCAGGGCCGCCTGCAGGTTGAGAAGGTTCTCTTCGCGTTGATGCAGATCGGGCCGAATCTCTGTCGGAGTCTGCTTCTGGACCTCGGCGGCCATGGCCTCCGGGAGCACCCGGGCCTTGGTGTCCTCGGCGGAGTAGAAGGCCGCCGACACCGGGCCGGGGGTCTGCTTTAAGACCGCGGCGGCCATGGCCTCCAGGAGCACCCGGGCCTTAGTGTCCTCGGCGAAGTAGAAGGCTGCCGCTCCGGCGTCGGGGCCATAATCCTTCAGGGCCGGGGGCAGGGCCTCGTGCTTCCGGGCCATCTCCGCCAGGACGCTCACCAGCCCCCGGTAAGGCCGGATGTTGCCCCCATAAAGACCGCCCTGGAAGAACTCCGTTTTCTGCCCGGGGGTCCGGCGGCGCAGCTCCTCCACGGCCTGCACCGCCTGGTGCAGGGCCAGGGCCGCCTCCCCCAGGCGCCCCACCCCCGCCAGGGCCAGACCCTGCAGGGTATGGTACTGCACGTTGTATAGGAGGGTGTCTCTCCAGGTGGGGGCATGGCCCTGAAGCAGCTTCAGGGCCTCTGCCGGCTGTCCCCGGGCCAGGGAGAGCTCAACCAGGCCGGCGGTGGACTTGCCCCGACGGAAATAGCGCTCGGCGGCCGGATAGTCCTTTTGGGCCAGGTAGAAATACCCCAGGTTCTCGAGGCTGTTGAGGGTGCCGGGGTGCTCCAGGCCCAGGGCCTTTTCCCTGATCTCCAGGGCCCGCTGGTACAGGGGCAGGGCCTGCTTATAGGCGCCCATGTCCTCATACAGCATGGCCAGGTTGTTAAGGCTGCTGGCGGTGAGTGGGTGCTCCGGGCCTAAGGCCTTTTCCCTGATCTTGAGGGCCCACTGGAGCTTGGGCAGGGCCTGGTCATAGTCCCCCATGTCCTCATAGAGCGAGGCCAGGTTGTTGAGGCTGTTAGCGGTGTCGGGGTGCTCCGGGCCTAAAACCTTTTCCCTGATCGCTAAGGCCCGCTGGTAGAGGGGCAGGGCCTTATCATAGGCGCCCATGACATCATACAGCCCGGCCAGGTTGTTGAGGCTGTTAGCGGTGTCTGGGTGCTCCGGGCCTAAAGCCTTTTCATAGGTCTTCAAGGCCTGCTGGTACAGGGGCAGGGCCTTATCATAGGCCCCCATGGCTTTATAGAGCAAGGCCAGGTTGTCAAGGCTGTTGGCAGTGCCGGGGTGCTCCAGGCCCAGGGCCTTCTCCTTGATCGCCAGAGCCCGCTGGTACAGGGGCAGGGCCTTCTCATAGGCCCCCATGTCCTGGTACAGCTCGGCCAGGTTGTTGAGGCTGATGGCGGTGAGGGGGTCCTCCGGGCCTAAGACCTTTTCCCTGATCGCCAGGGCCCGCTGGTAGAGGGGCAGGGCCTTATCATAGGCGCCCATGTCCTGATACAGCAGAGCCAGGTTGTTGAGGCTGCCGGCGGTGTCGGGGTGCTCTGGGCCCAGGGCCTTTTCCCTGATCTCCAGGGCCCGCTGGGCCAGGGGCAGGGCGTCCTGGTAGCGGCCGGCTTGATAGAGCTTCACCACCTGCTGGTTTAAGACCCTAGCCTCTTCCAGGGGGTCGCCCGCGGCCCGCGCCGGAGCGGCCAGGAGCACCATGAGCAATAACGCCAACCCTAGCGGCCAACTTCTTGGCATTACGGACTTCCCAGCATTACCGGACCTGCACCGGAGACGCACAGAGACAATTGATAGGGTTATTATGCCATCAGCTGCCTGGACTTGGCAATCACCTGTTCGGGCTTGATGTCGTCCCGGCAGCGACCGCCTCAGCAAAGATAGTCCATTACCTTTCATTTGTTATTTGATCGAATGGTTGCCACTTCAACTTATCGAGTTCTTGAGCCAATACTTCCCTTTCCTGCTGAGCTGCTTTTCTATACTCTCCCCAGAAGTTTAGGCCAGCTTTCGTAAGGGCGGTAACTAAACTTGCTATCACGGCTACAACTGCAGGACTACGAGAAGCCCCATAGACCTGTTCATCGGCATAGGCATTAAATTTTTCACTTTTCTCAACCGCTACTTGGAGATTCGTCTGGGAAGGTTGTCGGCCTGCTCTAATGTCAAACTGATATTGAGTGATGTAACCATTAAATGCGGCCTTGGCATCATTGTAAAGGATCTCACCTTTCTCGAGACTCTGTTCACTGATTTTCTTTTCCTCATAGCTTTTTTTCAATAGTCGGGCGGAATCTTCGGCTTTATTTTTCTGCTGTGCAAAGATTTCTATTTCCTTTGACCATTCAGATGAGGTTTGACCCCAGACGGAGCCACAAGGAGCGAGGGCCACGATGAGACTTAACATTACGACTGCACGGGACTCGATTTTCCTATGCATGCGGGTTAACAATTTCAGACCAGTTCTCATCGAAGTCCTCCTTTAGTCGATAGATGCCGCAGTTCCAGGGATTCTTTAATTTGACAATTTTATGAGGATTGTACCGTTTATAGCACAAAAAAAGAATACTGTCAAGCTTTACAAGCTAGGTATTAGGTTATCAGAATTCTTTGCGCTCAAAGGAAGGAAGCTTGACTTGCCCCCTTGGATTATAATAGAATTTAAGCTATGGTTGGGGTCGAGTCAGCCCGGAGATCCTGGCGGAGCATAGCGGAGCCAGGATATCTGGGAATCACGGTGAGGGATGATGAAGCAAAACCCATAAGTTCGATACCAGATAACTTGCCAGGCCCGAAACTTATCGGATTTCTTGGGAAAAATTTGATATGCTTTGCCTATCCGCATCGGCACGATGCAATCAAACCAGGAGGTGGAGCATGAAAGTGGCCAAGGCAATTGACCTTTACCTGGATTACCATCGGCTGAACTCCCAAAAAAAATACGAACCGTACTTACGGGTCCATCCTTTCAAAGTTTCGGGGCCAATTTTCTGACCGAGACCCGGGGTCAATCTCACCCGAGGAAGTTCTGTCATTTCTGGTCAGTCTGAACGATGGATGTAAACAGTTAACCAAACACACCCGCTATTCCTACCTCAAAGCCTTCTTCAACTTCATCCGTAATAACCTGGATGCTCAGCTTCCGAATCCCTGCGATACACCTATGCTGAAGAAACTCTTTCGGCTGGGGAAATTGGCGCGTTGGCAAATTCATGAGAAAGAGACCGTCGACGAGATCATTTTTCGCACCATCAAAGTAAGAAACCGTCTGATGCTGGAACTCATGGCTCGAGGTGGCATGCGGGTGGGCGAAGTCTTGAACCTTAGGGGTGCGGATGTCGATGATCAAAAGCTAACAATCAGGAATCCCAAAAGCGGAAAAACGTCAGAGGTGGTCTTCATCCCTAAAAAGCTGGCCGACAGGTTAAAGGATTACATCAAGGCCAGAGGGATAGAAGGCGACAAAAGGATTTTTCCAATCTCTTATACCGCGGCCAGGGTCATGGTAAGGAAGGCCGGCGCCTTGGTGGGTGTCCATTTAAGGCCGCATGACTTAAGGCGCCACGCAGCGACCTATGCTTCAAGATCCGGAGTTCCCGTGGAGATCGTCAGCAAGGTCATCCTTAGGCACGCCAATCTCTCCACCACCCAAAGGTATCTGGGAAAAGTCAGCGATGTAGAAGCTGTGCGGTGGATTGAAAATCTGTATAGCTAATAACTGGCCTGGGCGAGATCAAGAATGGTTTCGCCCAAGTTTAGTAAAAGTCGATATTTCCTGAATATAGGAAGTTTTTATAGCCGTGATAAGTTTCGGAGCATAGCAGTTATCGCTATTTCTGCGATATAGAACGCTTCTTCGCACAGCCCCAGGTGGATGAAGGTGGCCTCGATGAGCTGGTCCCCTGACATCATGGGGTTAGGGGTGGCAAACAGATGAACCAAGGGGCGGGATTCCACCGGCTTCTTATCCTTGCGGCTGCCGGTGAAAAAGCAAAGGGAGAGTATGCCGAAATTAACTTGACAAAGAGAAATGGGTGTATATACTCCTATTTAACATGAAATCAGAAGACTGCAAACCACTACCGATGGCCAAATGCAAGGAAATTGGCCAGACTTGCGCCTGTTACAAGGTGCGGAAGGCTGCCCGCGCCGTTACTAAACTCTACGAGGAAGTGTTCCGGTCCATCGGTCTGCGAGCCACCCAGTTTTCTCTGCTCATGGCCACCCGGGTAATGGGGCCGGTGACCGTAGTCAAGCTGGCCCAGGCTACGGTGATGGATCGGACTACCCTAACCAGGAACTTACAGATATTGGAAAAGCATAGGTTGATCGAGATAAAATCCGGGGAAGACCGCCGAGAGCGAGAGGTCAGTTTGACCCCGTCTGGGATGGAAGTCCTGGCCAAGGCCGTACCATTATGGGAAGTAGCTCAAGACCGGGTCAGGCAAGGTTTGGGCGCAGAAAGGATGCGTAATCTCTTGGAGGACTTGTCCGAGATGATTTCCCTTGCCAGGAATAGGTAATTTTTTTATCAATACTAGTGCATATACACTTATCAGGAGGCGCCATGAGCGATGCTAAATACGGCGGCACTATGCTGGATTATTGTCAGAAACTAATGGCCGGTGAGGTTCCCTCACCTCCCGTGGCCCAACTCATTGGTATGGATATGGTCGCCGTCCGCTCCGGCTGTGTGGTGATCGAATTGGAGGCCGGCAAGCGGCACGCCAGCCCCTTGGGCACGGTTCATGGCGGTATCCTGTGCGCCATAGCTGATGCGGCCATGGGCCTGGCTTACGCCACCACGCTCAAAGAAACCGAGACTTTCGCCACCGTGGAGTTAAAGATTAATTTTCTCCGACCCGTTTGGCAGGGCCGGCTCAGGGCCGAGGGGAAAGTGATCAGTTCCGGTCGCAACCTGGGATTAGTGGAATGTGACGTGATTGATCAGGACCAACGGCTGATTGCCCGCGGGATCAGCACCTGCATGACCCTCAGGGGGGAACAGGCTAAAGCCGATAATGGCAACTCCAAGCGAACAAAATTTTTTTAAGAGGAGACTCGATAATGGCAACGCAGCAAGCCATAAGCGCGACTGGTAGGTTTTCCGCCGAAATGATCCGGCAAATTTGCCTGGAAGCAGGCGCGGATGATGGCGGCTTTGTGGACATCGCCCAGGAAGGCCTGGCCAGTGAACGGGAGGGCATCCTCCGAGTATATTCGGCGACTCGGAGTATCATTGCCCTGGTCCGGGTGATGAACCGGGAAAACCTGCGAAGTCCATCGCGCTACCCGGCTAACGATGAATCCCATTGTGTCGGAGATGAGTTCTCCCGAATCTGCCGGGACATCCTCCGTCGCATAAACGTGCAGGGTATCCGGGGAGTTGTGGTAACTAAGGCCTTTCCCATGGATATGAGCCGTTGGCCCGGGAAGATATGGGATGTAAGCCACAAAACCATAGCCGTGGCTGCGGGCTTGGGGCACCTGGGGATCAATCGCCTGGTCATACACCCGCAGCACGGGAACCATATACAATTAAACTCTATTTTGATCAATGCCGAATTTGATCAATATGATCAGCCCTTGACACACAACCCTTGCCTCGAGTGCGGCCTCTGCGCGGGAATCTGCCCAGTAGGTGCTATCAGCAAAGACGGAGCCTTTGACTTCATGGCCTGCAGCACTCACAGTTACCGCTATAACATGATGGGATTTCAGGATTGGATTGACGCCGTCATCTCATCCTCTGATATGGCAGCCTATCGCGCCCGCTTCCAGGACCGCGAGACGGCCGCCCTGTGGCAATCCCTCATGTTCCGCATTGACCGGTGTGGATACTGCATGGCGGTCTGCCCGGCAGGGGAAGACGTCAAAGGCGATTATCTGGGCAATAAGAAGACTTATTATCAGCAGATAGTGAAACCCCTCAAAGAGAGACAGGAGCCCGTCTACGTAGTAACCGGTAGCCGGGCGGAAGAGGTGGCGAGACGCAATCCACATAAAGAGGTGCGATGCGTCCAGCCTTTTTCGGTTCGACGCTAGATATGGGGCTGGCAGGGGAAATGAATCTACCGGGACATAATACGAGGCTACATGCATATACCATTTCCGGGCGTGGTAGAAAAACCCTGGTTCCGCTGAATGCAATATAACTTGCCAAGACTGCTGACTGGATGGAAAAAGTCACCGACGAACAATACCAAGGCCGATTCAGCGCCGAAACGAAACCAATAGGAGGATACACCCATGTTCAAAGCCAAAGCTTACTCTGCTGGGAGTGCGACATCTCCGCTTGCCCCCACCACGATCGCGCGGCGTGATCCAACCGAACAGGACGTTCAGATCGAAATCCTGTTCTGCGGTATCTGCCACTCCGATCTCCACCATGTCCGTAACGAGTTTCGCAGCCTCATGCCGACCATCTACCCCATCGTTCCCGGCCACGAGATCGTCGGCCGCGTCACCAAGGTCGGGTCCGCAGTCAGCAAGTTCAAGCCCGGCGACCTCGCCGGCGTCGGCTGCCTGGTCGACTCGGACGGCACCTGCCCCGAGTGCCAGGCCGGTCTTGAGCAGTTCTGTCCGAACGTGACGCTCACCTTCAACTCATCGGACAAGCACCTCGGAGGCGTCACCTATGGTGGCTACTCCGATAGCATGGTCGTCAACGAACGTTTTGTCCTGCGCGTCCCTTCCAAACTCGATCTCGCCGGGGCGGCGCCTCTCGTCTGCGCCGGAATCACAACATACTCGCCCATGCGCCGCTGGGGCGTCACCAAGGACAAGAAAGTTGGCGTGGTCGGTCTCGGCGGACTGGGCCACATGGGCGTGAAGTTTGCTCATGCGTTCGGAGCCCACGTCGTCGTCTTCACCACCTCGCCCGGCAAGAAGGAAGACGCGCTCCACCTCGGCGCCGACGAAGTCGTCGTCTCCCGCAATGCCGACGAGATGCAGAAGCACACCGGCAGCTTCGACTTCATCCTCGACGCCATCTCCGCCGATCACGACATCAACGCCTATATCAACCTGCTCCGCCGCGACGGCAACATCACCCTCGTCGGCGCGCTGGCGAAGCCTCTCTCTGTCGCCGCCTTCGGCCTTCTGTTCGGACGCCGTAGCCTCTCCGGCTCGCTCATCGGCGGTATCGCCGAGACCCAGGAAATGCTCGATTTCTGTGGCGAACATGGCATCACTTCAGATATCGAAGTGATTAAGATTCAGGATATCAATGAAGCGTATGAACGCATGCTGAAAAGTGATGTGAAATACCGCTTTGTGATTGATATGGCATCGCTGAAGGCCTGATAGCGAAACCTGCCGGTGCCTTGCACGAAAACTCGAAATTCAGGAAGAGTTAAACGATACCTTCCCTTTGAGAAGCCAATCAAGGCAAGGTCAACCTTGGCCCTGCCTTTTTATTTCCCCGAATAGCAGCTAGCTTGCCAGGTTCGATAATTATCCCCTTACCCGGAAAAATTCCAGATTTGAACTCCATATCCTCCAGGGGCATTTGTGGGGAGGAAGATTTCAGATGGCGGTGATAGGAGAACGATAGGTTACCGGCGGGAATGGCAGGAATCCTTCAGGGCAAAAAGGCTATATATGCTCTGAATATGAGAGCTTTTTGGCTCTATGATAACTCTCGGATCATAGCAGTGAGCGAAAGCTTTACTGACCAATCCGTGGATAAACGCAGGGGCCAGAATTCCATACCACGTCCGGAGGTGGTATATGTCATCTCAGCCTTTTCCCTGGCTCACCATTACCCGGCAGTGTTGGCTTGGGGTACTTCTTGAGCGAGATTACCCCCCCAGGGAGATGGCTAGGGCGCTGGTCAACTTCACCACGTCCATGCTGGTTTTGCGAAGACGCACTGACAGCCCCTGGGCCAGACGCAGCAGGAGCTTCACCCCCAAGTCGGGCTGGTGCTGAATCAGGTCCAGGAAATCCTTCTGATGCAACTCTAGGAGGACGCATTCCGAGCGGGCGGTGACGGTAGCGGAACGCGGCTCGTTTTCCAGCAAAGTCATCTCCCCGAACAAAGTCATCTCCTCGAAGTAGACGCCGTCTTCCGCTTTCAGTCTTTTCATCACCCGTTCCTTAGGGGTGTCTTCAGATAGGCCCTGGATGAGCCGTTTGGTGATTTCCACCTCTCCGGACAACATGATGAACATGCTTTCTCCCATCTCCCCTTCTTCAATGATGACGGCGTCCGCGGGAAAATTCCGGGTCTGGGTGCGGCTCAGCATTTCCTCCATCTCGTCTTCAGAGAGATCCCGGAAGAGAAAAATCTTGTGCAAGAAAGCGTTGTCTGCCATTAAAAGTTTGGCCTTTGGGAGGTCCGTTTCCGGCGGGCTGTAATTAACTTAAGCATCTTATCTCTTAGTAGCAATAAGCAAAATGCTCATTTTCACAAAGCCAATGCAGCAACCTTGGCCACGGCAGTCCCAATTTTCGGCGGGGGATTTATTTGGGGGGGGGCCATCCCTCCCCGGCTCGCTCTGAAGGGACAAGCTATAACTTGCCAGACCAGAAACCTCTCAAAAATTCAGGAAACTTGATGATATGAAATAGGCAGATATTGAAAGGCGGTTTCATTAACTTTTCCCCAAAAATTAATCAACCTAAACCCTGCTCTTGCACCAGCAACTGCCCTCCTTGACAGGTTAATCTCCATTATGGCATTGTGGTCATCTGGGGGCGGAGATTTTGGGGGTACTTTAAAAACCAGCCTTTACAGGGCTAAGGACCAGGGACCGTGAAAAGGATCATAGCCATTGAGCCTGGCCAGTGGGTCATCCTCCCTTGCATGCTCGAAGCCGATGATTGCTATTTCCTGGTTGATGTGTACCCGGATGGGCGGGTGGAGGCCAGCGACGACTTTCGTTTTAGCAAGGCTGACTTCTATGGCCCCGACTACATGAGGTTCGCTGCTATATATAATGCCTACGCTGACTACATGATATTTATGAAGCGCCCTGTAGAGCTGACCGACCAGGGGACCATATCGATGGAAGATATGCAGCGACTCGCGAACATGGCCAGGAAGTGGTAAGGGCTAATCTCATGGAAGCGACTTTTATTAACTTTTCCCCTAAAGTTAGTCAGTCAGTTGAATTGAAGATAACAAGTCACTATCGAAAGATTCTTATATCCCCAAAAGCTTCGATTAATAGCAGATAGCATCACGTCCATGCTATCGAATAATTTCTCAATACTCAAGCGCGCCGGGCTTGAAGTTGAGCCTATTCTTGGTGCCAATTTAACTATTCTTATCCTCAAAGAATTTTTTCCCTTTCCCAAGAAAATCTCGCGCATCCCCACTCTCGGCCGCGGTTCCGGCTCGTGCTCCCTATAGGCTAACCATCGGTAATTTCAGGATTTAATTTCCTGGCCCACCCTGGCATGATCCTTGGATCAATACCTGGCAAGGCCTTTGCCGCCGCTATTCGCGGCCAACCCTAGGAAAGGAGACACGGATGCGAGACTCGGTCGAAGGGTTATCGTCCCCGAACCCTGGAATGGAGTTGCTTTATACCCCTGGCCGCCCGGATGGCGCCACCTACCCGGATATCCTGCCGTCCGTCCTGGTCGTCGATGACGATGACCAGTGCCGCGGGGTTCTCCTGGACTATCTGGAGCTAATCCACTGTGCCGGCAACGGCGCCGGCAATGGACCCGAAGCCCTGGAAATCATGGCTCAGGAGCGGATCGATCTGGTGGTCAGCGACATTAAAATGGAAGGCATGGACGGGGTGGAGTTGATGCAAGAGGCTCACCAGACTTATCCCCAGGTGCCCTTCATTAT
>Ga0208191_1000591_pt1 | contig 24171 bp, 19 predicted proteins | sample June2015DPH_13_5_FD_184709 | JGI IMG/M metagenome (GOLD analysis project Ga0208191, IMG submission 184709) | Peatland microbial communities from SPRUCE experiment site at the Marcell Experimental Forest, Minnesota, USA - June2015DPH_13_40... | ecosystem: Environmental > Terrestrial > Soil >... | reverse complement strand
GATTTAGCTCGCAAACTTCGCCGCTACATCAACGCCTACTCCGCCAATGCTCGGCCCATCCAGTGGAAGTACTCCGACCCTACCCGCCGCGTCCGCAGTAACGAACTCACTGCGACAGGCCACTAGTTTCGTAGCCATCCAGGCGAACGCCAGCCCGAACAACATCTCGATTGGGAGACGATCGGTTGCCCCATCAAAATCGAGGAACGCTAATCGATACACGGCTTCGCCAAGGCCGAGTGAAGCAAATATCACTCCCGTCCCAATCAATCCAACCGTCAAGCGGTCACTGCGTCGAAGTTCCACAGACGATTGCTTACTGTCACAGTTTTGCGCGAACATATTGCTCCCCCAAATGTGATGTGAGACTGGCCGAACATTACTATTTTATGCCGAAGTCGTTCTTGTGAACGACTTGTGAGCTAGAACTGATTCCCCGGAACTCTGTCGCTCGGAGACGATTTATCGGGCCCTGCTCCCTTCGATCCTGTTCCAGAGCGAGTCCTTCGCTGCAACCTTCGGCCATCCCGTGGCGCCAGCAGCACTGCGATGCAGGCCGACCAGTGGCTTCGTGTAATGCTCCAGTGGAACCGCTAAGAGAACAATGGTCCCGCAGAAGCCGAATACTGGTTCCGCTCGAGTGACGGGGCAATCATTGAAGTAATGGGCTAGGACGGACTCCCGACGGCGCGGTCCAGAAGTCCTCTTCGGGGAGATCGCCATTGATCTCCTCCAAGCCCGCGGCTAGCCTCCGTTTGGCCGACAATCCAGAAGCCTAGTTTTGTGTGACGGCGCTCGGATCGACATGCAAAGGCCACTTCTACGGATAGCCGAGAGGCCTTCCACCTAACGAACTCGAAGGTGTCTTTCGGGGATGGTACTCGTGTTCCGGGATCAAGATCGCGTAAGCGCCGGCAAGCCGTACTCAGTGGACAAAACTTTGGTTCAATCTCCGTCATGGCTGTAATCCTTGTACACCCCACAGCATATGATGATGTCACCCACCTTCTGAAAGTAAGTTGACTTATGCTCTTGTCTCTTTGTTTCAGGATTCAGATAGATGTAGTCGACCCACCCGGAACCTTTTGACTTCGCCTTTTCCACGATCTCCTTGCGAAACAGCTTGCCTTCGGCGTCCGGAACAGCGATTAAATTTTGTCCGATCAGTGCCGGATTTTTAGGGTGCGCAAGCATCACACCCTGAAGATCGTACGCGAAGACATAAAGTTCGCCCTTGTCAAACATCCCGTTGGGCGTGTTGATCTCTGCAAGCGCCTTCTCTTTTCCCTGATACTGCACATACGCAGCCGCTCGCTTCACCAACGTCTTTGCATCGTCTCTATCGGCAGCGTGCGACAGGAATACGAATGAGAACAATCCGATCACAATTAAGACTGCTAGGGTGTTTTTCATGGCTCTGTCCTCTACTTTTTTCAATCTGCCCCCACTGTTATCTCATCAAGCCTGCCCGGTTGCTGTCTAGTTGGCAGGCGCTGGAATACCCTCCAAGATTGCTTCAGGTTCTTCGGCTTCTGCTTCATTCTCTTTGTTTAGAACCCGCCACATCCTGTCCTTGTCGAGTTCACGCTCCCAGCGGGAAACCACCATTGTTGCCACACCATTGCCAATCAAGTTGGTCAGGGCACGCGCCTCTGACATGAAACGGTCAACGCCGAGAATCAGAGCCAGGCCAGCCACCGGAATGGTGGGTACGGCGGCAAAAGTGGCCGCCAGGGTGATAAAGCCGCTGCCGGTAACGCCGGCCGCCCCCTTGGACGATAGCAGCAGCACACCTAGAATGGTAAGGGTCTGGACCAGGGTAAGCCGCGTATTGGTAGCCTGGGCCACAAAGACTGCCGCCATGGTCAGGTAGATAGAGGTACCGTCAAGGTTGAAGGAGTAGCCAGTCGGGATTACCAGACCAACCACCGACTTGCTGCAGCCCAGATTCTCCAGTTTGGCCATCATACGGGGCAAGACCGACTCCGAGGAAGAGGTTCCCAGCACGATCAGCAACTCTTCCTTGATGTACTTGATGAACTTGAAGATGCTGAAGCCGCACAGTTTGGCAATAGCGCCCAGGACAATGAAGATGAACAGCAGGCAGGTCAGGTAGAAGCTGCCCATCAGCATGCCCAGCTTACTCAGGGAACCAAGACCGAATTTCCCGATGGTAAAAGCCATAGCGCCAAAGGCACCTATGGGCGCAGCCTTCATGATAATTCCTACGACGCCGAACAGCACATGTGCAACCTCATCAATCAGGTTGAAGACCACTTTGCCGCGCGGACCGAGCATGGAGAGAGCAAAACCAAACAGGATCGAAAAGAACAGTACCTGCAAAATATCGCCCTTGGCAAAGGCCTCCACTACAGTGTTGGGAATGATGTTTATCAAGAAGTCAACCGTGCCATGCGACTGTGCCTTGGCAGTGAAGGTCTCCAACGCTCTGGTGTCAAGCTTGGAGACGTCGGCATTCATGCCCGCACCCGGCTGAATCACGCTGACCACCAGCAGCCCGATCGCCAGGGCCAAAGTCGAGACGATCTCAAAATAGAGCAACGCCTTGACGCCAACCCGGCCTACCTTCTTCATGTCCTCCATGCCGGCGATACCGGTTACGACGGTACAGAAGATGATCGGAGCGATGATCATCTTGATCAGCTTGATGAAGCCATCACCCAGCGGTTTCATGGCCTCGGCGGTGTCGGGGTAGAAATGCCCGAGCAGAACACCCATGGCGATCGCCGTCAATACCTGGAAGTACAAATGCTGATAAATTTTTTTTCCTTTCATGCGTATCCTCCCACGTCATCGCTATGATCCAGAATCTTTAACCGGAATTTCCCGCTTAACTCTCAACAGCCCCACACTATATAACCCGTGAGGAAGTCGAGCGCACGATTTTTTCTTTGACTGGGCGCAGGGCTTGAGACCAGGGTCCCGTCTGCCCCAACCAGAATCCCGACTATCCGCGATTCTCTAGAGACAGCGGTCAGCGGCGCCAACTCCAGATGGGATTGCCTTTCTCGTCGCGGAGGACGAGGGTGTCGGTGCCCTTTACGACTTCGCGGGCAAGGATGAGGTCGGCTTCGCCCTGCTTGACTTTTGAGCCGGTAAGAGCGATTTCGTCCTCTTTGCTGAAACTCACGCCCATGTCGTCGAGAAAATTCCGCGACAAGAACATCCCTGAGGTCACTTGCACGTGTAGTCGGCGTATCAGGAGTTTGATCTCAGGTCCTTCTTTTTTCACGTCGGCTTGATGTTCTGATTTACGCGGAACAGGTTCGCCGGATCGTAGCGCTTCTTGATCTTCGCCAGACGGTCGTAATTCTTGCCGTACGTCGCCCGGATGCGATCTTCGCCCTCTTCCATCATGAAGTTGATGTACGCGCCGCCGGCAGAGTATGGATGAAGCGCGCTCCAATACTCCTTCGCCCACGCGGAGATTCTTTCCTTGTTCGCGGGGTCCGGATCGACCCCGACTATCACGGCGGCCCACATCGCGTCGCGGTAACACCACGGCGTTGCGCTGTTCTTGACGCGGCTCGCCGCGCCGTTGACCGGGTACAGGTGCATGGTCGACTGCATCGTCGGCAACTTCGCCGCGTGCTTCAGATGCAACCCGATGGCTTCGTCAGGGAGCGTGCGCACGAAATCGGCCTTCCAATACCATTGCAGGCCCGGCGGATAGAGACCATCGTGCATACTTTGGAGCGCCAGATGCGGAATTGGGCCGACCATGTCGAGCGCCGGTGTCTTGAAACTCCGGATCGGCTTGAACACCTTCTCTGCCTTCTTGATCGGTCCGGTGTAGCACCACACGATGCCGCACATCTTCCGGTTGTGCAGATGCTCGGGGAACGGTGGCCCCGGCGGCACGGTGAGGAAAGCAAAGAACCCATAGACGTCATCGGGCGCCTTCGCGATGAAGCTGCGGTACCAGCACATCATCTCCGCCGCATCTTCCATCGGCCACAGCATCGGCCCGCCGTAGTCGGTGTGCACGCGTTGCCCCTTGAACAGGAACGATGTCACGACGCCGAAGTTGCCGCCCCCGCCACGCACCGCCCAGAACAGGTCAGCATTTTCCTTAGCGCTGGCGGTAACGAACCGCCCGTCGGCGAGCACCATTTCGACGGCCAGCAGATTGTCGATAGTCAGGCCGTACCGCCGCGTCAAGTAACCAATCCCGCCGCCCAAGGTCAGTCCGGCCACGCCGGTAGTCGAAATGATGCCGGCAGGAACCGCGAGACCGAACGCATGCGTCGCGTGGTCCACGTCGCGCCACAGCGCGCCGCCGCCGACCCGCACGGTCCTCTTCTTCGGGTCCACGCGAACATAGTTCATCGGCGAAAGATCGATCACCAACCCGTCATCGCATACTCCCAACCCGCCCGCGTTGTGCCCGCCGCCGCGGATGGCCACCAGCATTTTCTGCTCGCGGCCGAACTTCACCGCCGTCATTACGTCGGCCACGTCGGCGCAGCGCGCAATCAGTCGTGGGCGCCGGTCGATCATCCCGTTGTACACCTTGCGAGCAGCGTCGTAATTCGGATCGCCAGGCTCGATCAGCCCTCCGTGCAATCTGGTTCTGAAATCTGCAATCGTCGCTTCGTTCAGCACAATTATTTCGACCTCCGAAACATTCACCTGTTCTGCCTGCCGTAGCTGCGTGCATGGCCGCCGTACGGCGTCAAAGAGAAAACCCTGCGCCATCCGCTAAATTTATCAGCAAAACGAGGGCCGCAAGCAGATGCCAACGGCCCCAATGTGATCGTCGATCGACGACGGAGTTCTAAGCCGCCGGACCCTCTTCCATGCCTGGCCGCGGTGCCGGTAATTGAGGCAGCGCGACGCCCAACCACTGCCCCAACCCACGAAAATGGCTGAGCCAGGCCTCATTCACGATTCCGGCTCCGTTCCCCGCGACCGCCTGCGAAAGCTCGTAATACGCGTTCTGTGACTTCCAGAGATTCAGTTCGAACGGGTGGACTCGCGACAGCGCGATCACGTTTTCCACCTCTTCCAGAGTCTCCAGATTGCCCGGGTTCCGCATCCAGCGGTCCATAAGCACGTTCAATCGTTGTCGCAGTGCAGGTTCCAGGTTGGAGGCATCTAGGCTGAACCCGCTTCGCTGGACGACATCCAAAAGGGATCGGACCGCCTCCAACTCCGTCCCTTGATCTGCCAAAGCGCAACGCACGGCCGTGGCCAAGGCAAACTCGGTGGTGAGCCGCAAGATTGGCGGGAGGGGGAACTGTAGCTCCGACAAGAAACACATCAGCGGTGCGTGGTCTTCGTACACGCGGCGGTACAGCGCTTCTGCATCGCTCAGCGTCGAATCAATGATCTGGCTGACAATCCTTCTGCGTTCGTCTTGAAACAGCGATTTCAGCGAATAGGTTGAGCCATAGAAGTAGCGGTCGATCAGGCGCAGGCACGCCGGAAGATCAGCCCCAGAAAATGCTTTACAGGCCTGATCCACGAATTCTTCGAACCATGGGTCGTCAGCGAGCGGACGCACGCCAGCGCTCAGATTGTGATCGCCAAAGTGAAGCACTCCGAAGCCCACTCTCAACGAAGTGTCAGTTGTATCCGATGTGAGCAGAGCCGCGCCCGCTGCAAACTTCGTTTTGCCGGACTGCAGAACATTGGACCTCTCCAGCGTCACCCGATAGCAGAAGATGGAGTCGTGTCCGTGGTATCCGCCGAAGATCGAGCTGATGGCGTAATGCGCGCCCACCCCGACCAGATCGAGCATGGTGGGTTTGACGAACCGCTCATAGACGTGTCGGCCATTTCCGCAACCGGGCACGTTGCTCCAGGCTTCCTGTAAGCGCTGCAGGAAGGCCTCTTCCCGATCCTCGCCTGTGACCTGTCGGCTCAACTGCAAAGCACGGGCCGCGTACTGGAGGATCTGCAACGTGGCCGGACCGGTCAGCTCATCGAAAAACCAGCCGCAGCTGGTGTACATCAGCATGAGGTGGCGCTGCATTTCCAGTAGGCGCAGAGCCTCCACCTGTTCAGCCGGGGAGAGCGGCCGTATGGCGTGCTGCGCGAAGAAGGCGTCTTTGTTTTGGGAAGAACGATCGAGCACCACCTGGATGTAGTCGTTGCGCGCGGCCCAGGGATCGATGAACAGTCTGGCGCCCCTCGTCTCGTACACCGCGCTCAGGTCGTCGCGAAACCAGTCCAGAGCACTCCGCAAAGGACGGCGCCATTGCTGATTCCATGAATTGCCACCGCCTGATCTGCAGCCGCAATCGTTTACCCATCGTGCGATGCCGTGCAGACAACTCCAGGAAGTCTTCTCGAGGATCTCCACCTCCTCTGCTGGCGGATGCATGGCCAGGTATTCGCCATAGTTGGTGATTCGGGCAAGTTGGTTGCGTTCCAGGTAATCGAGGGTATACGCCAAGGCCATCTCGCCATGCGGATGATGATGGCCGTAGGTTTCGCCATCGGTGGCAATGTGCACGATCTGCGGCCACTGGCGTTCGGCGTTGAAACCGCTCAGCAGCCGGTGCGCAAATCGTTCCCCATCCATCAGCAAGTTCTCGAAAGCGACGGCGTGCGAGATTGGCCCGTCGTAGAAAAACAAGCTGATGGTGCGTCCGGAAGGAAGGTAGCACTGGTAAGCACGCGTAGGATCGATCTTGCCTCCTTCCATGCTCTGCCATTCTTCCCCAAGCCGGTTGCGCATCCGTCGAGCCTGGTGAGGAGCGAGGACGGTGAACTTGATTCCGGCTTCGCTCAGAAGCTCGAGGCTTTCCACATCAACGGCCGTCTCCGGCAGCCACATACCCTCCGGATCGCGTCCGAAGCGGCGCTGGAAGTCGCGTATTCCCCACATGATCTGAGTACGCTTATCGCGACTGTTGGCCAACGGCAAGATCATGTGGTTATGCGCTTGGGCTAGCGCTGATCCGTGACCAGAAAAAAACTCCTGGCTCTGCCGGTCCGCCGCAAGGATCCCCTCATAAGCCTGGGGCGCGTTCTGCTCCATCCAGGAAAACAGCGTCGGACCAAAGTTGAAGCTGATGCGGGCGTAGTTGTTGACGATTTTCGCGATTCTGGACTGTCCGTCTAGAATTCGCGCGGCCCCGTTCGGCAGGTAGCACTCTGCCGTGACCCGCTCGTTCCAATCATGGTAGGGAGAAGCGGAGTCTTGTAGCTCGACCGCTTCGAGCCACGGATTTTCCCGCGGCGGCTGATAGAAATGACAATGGATACAAACATAGCGCTGCATCGCACCAAAGCTCCCGCGATCGGCCCGCGCAGCATGGAAAATACGTTCTTGCCTGCGAAGCCGTCCTCGCGCAAAAAAGGGGGAACAGGCGGATAAGCACCGCCGTCTCCCCCCACATATAGGCAACAGTAGCGCTGCGTCGCACATAGGGGTAGAGACATCTCTGGTACCCCCCACAGCTAAGTCAGGCTAAGCGCGAGGGCGAAGAGTGCAGCGATTAACCTGACGATAGAGCGCAGGCCCTTCGCCAGATCACCAAGAGTAGCGGACTGAGCGGTTACGCAGTTTCTTGACGTTGACCCAATTGCTGGCCGAGGTCGGACTGACGATCATCCCGTGAGGAGTGCTGGTTTCTCGTCGTCGGCGCAGGCGCGCCTTAGTTGCGACTTTCTTGCGGTTGCAATGACATCGTAGATCATTCCTGCCTAACAGAACCAACATCGAAAGACCAACACACGACGGGTCTATTCTCAAACCTGTTCTTGACGCAGAGTCGGCCGGTCGGTGCGCGTGACCAGAAATTACCGGATCACTTTCGGCTGGCTCCGCAGTTCGATGGAATCTGTGTAATGGGTAAGGAAATAAGGAGGACGAGTTAAACAAGGGGCTTGATGTGCTGACGGATCCAGTCGAGGATTTGGGCAAAGCGGAATTCGTGGCGGTCCATCGAGCCGTAGATAAAAGCGTATCCGTCCAGGCCTTCGACCTCGATGTAAAAGCCGTTGCGCCGCAGGAAGACATCGGTGGCGGTGAAAGCGATGCGCTTATTGCCGTCGAGGAAGCCGTGGTTGTTGCCGAGCGACTCCATCAGCGCGGCCGCTTCTTCTTCGATGGAGTTGTAATAGCCGGTTTGCGGACGAAAAACGGCGGCCTCAACAGCGCCCTTATCGCGGACACCCTGGAGACCGCCGAACATCTCGATCAATCGATGCTGCATCCGGTAGACTTCCGCGACCGTAAGGTAATCCGCCATTTACTTGGCGAGACGCTGCAACAGGTCACGGTTGCGAGCAACCGACTGCTCGAAGGCATCCGTCACCTCGGGGCGGACCAGGTGCTGGGACGGAACCACGTTGTGGAGGTAGAACCGGAGCGCTTGCTCGAGAACATACCGCTTCGTTTGCCCATTTTGCTCCGCAACCGCAACGAACTCATCGTAGAGCTGGGCGTCGATCTCAGGAGTGAACTTCTTGGTCATCGTGGCTGGTATGGTCCCTGTCGACTCCTATCTTACTTCTTAACCATGATAAATCAAGATAAATCTGTATTTATCCATGTCATTGTAAATAAATGAATTACTATATGTCGCTGAAACATCTCCACCACCGCAACCAACCATGCTGCGCCGGCCCCGCCGCCGCTCTGGCCGGTCCACAGCAGTTCCCAAAACTCATTCGCCGCCTGCACCGACATGACTGGGTCGTCTATGCCAAGCCCACCTTTGGTGGCCCCATGCAGGCGTTGCGCTATTGGGCCGCTACGCCCATCGTGTGGCCATCTCTAATCATCGCTTGTTGGTCTTCGAGCAAGAGCGCGTCATCTTTCGCTGGAAGGATTACGCCGACGGTGGCAAGCAAGGCAAGATGACTCTTGGGACAACGGAGTTCTTGCGGCGCTTCTTTCTGCACATGCTCCCGCGAGGACTCGTACGCATCCATCACTTCGGGTTCCTCGCCAATCGCTTTCGCGCTTCCCGTTTGGCACTATCCCGACAGTGTAGGCCACAAATGGGGTAAGGTCGCCAATGCTGGCACGGATGGCGTACCGATTAAGAGGCACTCCAGATGAACATTATGTCGCAGAGTCGCGAACGAGGCGAGGTGGGTGTACCATTTCTGCCGTGTTTGAAGTCAAAAGGGAGATTCCGGCTCCCGGAGAGCGCATGTCTATCTTTGGTCTTATCGAATACGCCGACGCTAGCCCCGAAGTCCGCGCCATCTACGACGACATCATGGCGACGCGCAAGACCGACTGGATCAATAATTTCTGGAAGGCGATCGCGCACGATTCGGTGATGCTCAAGCGCACTTGGGAAGACATCAAGCAGATCATGGCTCCTGGAGCACTCGACCCGCTCACCAAGGAAATGATCTACGTCGCCGTCTCGGTGACAAGCCATTGCGAATACTGCATTGCTTCGCACGCCGCCTCGGCGAAAAACAAAGGCGGATGACGGGCAAACAGACACAAAAGGCTTCCATGAGCGTGGTCCCCGCGACGGCAACCGCGCCGAACTCCGCAAGTAAACGCCTCGTGCTGCTACTGATGGCCGTGGCTTCCGCGGGATATGTATGCCGCGTGGCGGTAACCGTGGTGGCTCCAAACATCATGAGGGACTTCGGGCTGACCCAGGCGCAAATGGGAACCGTATTCAGTGCCTTCCTGGTGGGGTACACCTTGTTTCAAGTGCCTTCGGGAGGACTGGCCGACCGAGTCAGCGCCCGCCGCATTTTCCTGGTTCTTTGCATAGGATGGGCGGTGCTCACCGCTCTAACCGCGTTGGTGGGATGGCATGGAGTCGGACTGGCCATGGTCATTCCGCAACTATGGCTCATCCGCGCCATGTTTGGCGTGGTTGCCGCTCCCACTTATCCCACGTCGGGCAGGACCATTGCCACCACGATGCCGCCGCGCTTGCAAGCTCGGGCGAACAGCTTAGTGCTGGCCAGCGTTGGCGTGGGATCGGCTGTCACGCCGCTGCTGCTGGCGCCCATCACCAGCCACTATGGATGGCGCTGGGCATTGTGGGTGGCAGCTTTACTCAGCGCGGCCGCGGGGTTCCTGTGGTCGCGGTTCGCGCCGCGGCAACTTCACTCGTGCGGGAGTCCGAATGCATCGGCCGCACCTTTTGCAGTTGCCGGACCGCCGAAGGCCTCCGCTGAACCATTGTGCTCGCCCAGCTTCTGGTTCCTCTCCGCCAGTTATCTGCTGCAGGGCTACCTGGGATACATCTTCATCTTCTGGTTTTATTTGTATCTGGTCCAGGTGCGTCACTTCGAGGTACTCAAGGCTGCCAGCTTCACCGCACTTCCCTGGATCGGGACCATATTCGCCATACCGCTAGGCGGAGTTTTCTCAGACGCGGCTGTGATCCGCTGGGGCGCGACCTGGGGACGCCGCATCGTCCCGCTCGCGGCCCTCTGCGCGGCAGCCATCTTCCTGGTGATTGGTGCTCGTACTCCCAAGCCGCTGGTGGCCGTGGCTGCTCTCACGGCGTGCACCGTGCTGGTGCAGTGTACCGAGGGTCCGTTCTGGGCGACGATGACCCAGCTCTCCGGTGAGCGCAGCGGCATTGCGGGCGGCACGATGAACTTTGGCAGCAACCTTGGCGGCATGGTTTCGCCCGCGCTCACGCCTTGGCTGGCAGAGCGTATCGGATGGGAAACTGCGTTATCGTTGACCGCGGGATTAGGAGTAGTGTCAGCCCTGTTGTGGCTGGGCGTGCGCGTCGAGTCCAGGGAAGAGTGAAATCGCGGGCCTCGACCCGGCGCTCAGGAAGCGCTCCGTTTATGTCGGATTGAACTCACCGGGGAAAGCATTCCTAAGCTTTCGACGGCAGGTACGCGCAAATCGCCGCGGGAATCAGCCATCCTGACAAGCAGGGCGTCGAGCATGCGGATTTGCTGAGCCGAAACAATTCCAGGATCGCAGCCTTTATGTATAATCCTGCCCCATGGAAACCGGTCTTAGGAATCGCGTCGCCATCGTTGCCGCCTCTAGCCAGGGAATTGGACGGGCTGCGGTGCAGGGATTTGCCGCCGAGGGCTGCCACATTGCGATGTGTGCGCGCAGCCAGCCAGCGCTCCAGCAAGCGGCGGAGAGAATTCAACAGCAGTACAACGTGCGGGTGTTGGCGGAAGCTTTCGACGTGACCGATGCGGGGGCGGTGCGCGATTTCGTGAACTCTGTCGTGTCTCGCTTTGGCTCAGCCGACATTTGTGTCACGAACGCTGGCGGACCCCCCGCTAAAGGTTTTCTTGCGACGAATCATGACGATTGGCGCAAAGCGCTAGACCAGAATTTTCTCAGTACAGTGTATTTCGCACAGGAAGTGATTCCTCACATGCAGGCCAAGCGCTGGGGGAGAATTATCACTATCACGTCCATAACCACCAAGCAACCAGTGCCGGACTTGGTCTTGTCGAACGCGGTGCGGACTGCGGTGATTGGCCTGGTGAAGAGTCTGGCGAACGAGTTCGGCAAGGACGGCATTCTGGTCAATAATGTGGCCCCCGGCTACACGGCGACCGATCGTCTGAAGGACTTGGCGAAGAGCCGATCGGCAGCTACACAACAGAGTGAACAGGATATCTACAACGCTTGGGCGATGGATTCCGTGCTAAAACGCGTCGCCCAGCCCGAGGAAGTTGCCGATGCCATCGTCTGGCTGGCGTCGGAAAGAGCCTCGTTCATCACCGGACAGACAATCCTGGTCGATGGTGGCGCGTACAAGGGCCTTTAAGGGCCCTCGCTGACCCACTACACCTCTCCACTACTATTGTCAAGCTGGGCTTGTTTTGGTACTCTTGGCGCTCTCCATCCTTGTACGGGAGTGTTGTATCCAAAATGCCAAATGCTGTTGGTTAGCGTACCCACATCGGCATAGGCAGGAACGGGTCAACTGTCCGTCCCAGTCTGATGATGGACGGCCAGTTTTATCCGCAGTTTGCTGTTGAATCACATCGACACTTGTGAAGCAATTCAGACCGACCAAATGGGGAAGTGTATGCGAAAACTGGTAATGAGTTTGGCTTTGGTTTTGGTTGTGGGAGTCTCGGGAATTCAAGTCCTCGCCCAAGGTGGTGCTACGGGCGCCATCAGTGGAGTGGTGCAGGACTCTAGCGGCGCAGTGATTCCCAACGCCGAGGTGCGGATCGCTAATCAACAAACAGGAGTGTTAATCCGCGCACTGAGAAGCGATGCGAACGGCGCCTTTACCGCTCAGCTTCTGCCCGTAGGGATTTATGCCATTAGCGTGAAAAGCAGCGGATTTGCCGAAAGCACCTTTACGGACGTCGATGTCCGTATCACGGAAACCACCCGCATCACCACAAAGCTGCGGCCGGAGGCGCAGCAGCAAAAAGTCGAAGTCCAGGCGGAAGTTTCACAGGTGGAAACCACGACTGCCACTACGGGGCAGGCCATTGAATCGCAAACCATTCGCAGCCTTCCTCTGGCAACGCAAAACTTCCAGCAATTGTTGACGCTCTCCGCTGGCGCGCAGCAGACTAACTTGAACTCGTCTACGCAGCTGGGCCGCGGCGACGTTCGCATCGATGTGAACGGGCAGCGCGAGGACAACAACAACTACTTGATTGAAGGCATCAGCGCCACCGACTATAACGTCGCCGAGTTGACCACTACGCCGCTCCCCAATCCCGACGTGATCGAGGAGTTCAAGGTCCAGACGTCTCTCTACGATGCAACCCAGGGACGCAACGGCGGTGGCAACATTAACGCCATTCTCAAGTCGGGGACGAGGACCTTCCACGGTGATGTGTTCGAATTTTTCCGCAATACCTCTCTAGATGCGAATGATTACTTCCTGAAAGAAAGTCAACTGGAAAACGGAGAGTCGAATACGCGCCCGGTAATTCAGCAGAACATTTTCGGCGGAAGTCTGGGAGGACCGATCGGTCGCGGGGCCAAGCTGGGCTTCTTTTTTGCGAACTATCAGGGAACGCGGCAGCGCAGCGGCGACTCAGCCGGAACGTTCATCAGCACATCGATTCCGATTATTCCGGCCGGCGTGCGCAGTCTGCCTCCGGCGCAACTGGCAACCATTCTCGGGGTCCCGAGTATCGATCCGGTTGCCTATGCTTTGTTGCAGGTCAAGAGCAATCAGTTTGGGGCTCCCGCCAATGGATACTTGTATCCGGCTTTATCCGGAACTCCGATGGCTACCGGATCGTTTGCCGTGAGCGAACCCGGCAGGTTCACCGACAACCAGTTCACGGCGAATTGGGACCGCGACTTCCGGAATTCCAACGACAAGATTTCGGCGCGTTTCTTCTACACAAATTTTAAGTCGAACCTGCCCTTTGGTGCCGGAGGTCTGCAGGCTTCGCTCGGGGCTGCAGCGAGCTCCACGGATCTCAATTTTCCCTACGAAATCCCTGTGCACGACAGATTCTTCAGCATTTCTGAGACGCACTTGTTTTCTCCAGCGCTGGTGAACGACTTCCGCGTCGGTTATGTGCGTATCAACAACAGTGGCATCAACGCAGATCCAGTAACCGCGACGGATGTGGGGATCAACCGGCCCACGAATAATCTGACCAATAGCATCTACAAATTCACCTTCGAAACTTCTGGATTTCAGTTTGGACCCACGCCCCCGGCCAACCAGTATCAGGTCCAGAATAATTTCGACCTCGTGGAAACCCTGAGTTGGGTCCACCGCCATCACACTTGGCGTTTCGGGGGGGAGTTCACACCGGTCAGTCTGGATAAGAAATTCCCGCAGGTTTTCAATGGGCAGCTTTTCTTTACCAACACCACGAATCCTACCCCACCTCCCGCCACGTTCTCTGATTTTCAGAATTTTCTGCAGGGGGCCCCGGAATTCAGCTTTGGCGGGGGCGGTGTTTACAATCACCAGTACCGACAGAAGAACTACGTCGTTTTTGCTCAGGACGACTGGAAAGCACGTCCCGATTTGACCGTGAATCTTGGCTTGCGCACAGAATTCCTTGGCGCCTGGCATGATAATGATTGCCATATCGGAAACATTGAATCCAGCCTGACCAAATCTGGAACCTTTCCGTTCATTTACCCGAGCTGCGTAAATAAATTGGGTGTCCCCGGTCTCACCGGAACCGCTGCCGGTTCGACCTTCGGCAACAGCGTTGCGACCGGACTCGGCCCGCGGATTGGCTTTGCCTGGGACGTGGGCGGAAAACACAACACCACAGTGCGAGCCGGATACGGAATCTACTATGTAAGAGAAGACGTTGGCGCGGTGGATCAGTTGAGTTTCCAGGCACCATTCCTTCCGATTGCGTTCGCCGGCGGAGCTGCCGGCAGTCTCACCAATTTCTTCTCCGGTTCTCCGGCCACCAATCCCAATGCGTTGCCCCCGGCTGGAGTTTTGTCGGCGACCTACCTTCCATGCCTGGCGCAGCTTACCGGCTTTCCCCTCACCGGCGGCGTGCCGGATACCACCCTCGCGGCCAGCTACAACAGTTGTACCGGCCCCGGCACCGACACCACACAAAATCTGTTTGTCCTTGAGGTTCCTCATCATTTTATGGTCCCCAGCACGCAGCAATGGAATTTGACGGTGCAGCGCGAACTGCCAAAACGATTCGTGCTTGAAATTGGATACGTGGGAACCAAGGGCACTCATTTGCGCAACACCCGCGACGCGATTCAGTCGCTGGATGCGTCCCCGTCCAATCCAGTGGTGGTGAAAGACGTCAACGGCAACAGCTATTCCATCACAACGAACACCATCGACAATGCCATTGCCAGGACGCCCACTCCAGGCTTGAACGGATATTCCGGATACCAGATATTCGCGAACGATGCTTACTCGATCTACCATTCCTTGCAGACTACGGTGTCACGGCGCTGGAGCGGTCAATACGTACAGGTTGCCTACACCTTCTCCAAGAACATCGATGCGACGTCTTCGGGCAATACGGCTTTCAATACGGCGTACAACAGCGAGACCACCGTCGATGCATCGCGAGGCCTCTCGGATTTCGACCGGCCGCAGCGTCTGACTGCGACCTATGTCTACGATCTGCCGATATTCGTGCATAGCTCTGGCATTCGCCGCGCAGCGCTCGGAGGTTGGAGCATAAGCGGAGTAACGACGATTCAATCTGGAACTCCATTCTCGATCATCGATTCGAGCGCGGGAACGGGATTCCTGGGGCAGGGCAGCTCTCCACTGATCGGGGCCAGCCTGGCTCCTGGCTTCTCGATTTCGCAGGGGTACACGACTGGTAGCATCCAGCAGCGCGTGAATGGCTATCTGAGTCCAGCGGCCTTTACTCCGGCGCCGCTTCTGTATCCTACCCAGTGTGCGTCAGATCCGAATTTCTGCACGACCAATTTCGGAGATCTCGGCCGGAACATTTATTTTGGTCCCCACGAGCAGAACTGGGATATCTCGTTCCTCAAGCACTTCAAACTCGGCGAGCGTAATGATCTGCGGTTCACGGCTGACTTCTTCAACGCCTGGAATCACACGAACTTTGCCAGCCCAGCGGTGACGGATATCGAAACGTACATTGCGAATCCGAGCAGCACCAGCCCGTTTGGCAAGATTGTGAGCACAGTCGGAAATCCGCGCCTGATTCAGTTCTCGTTACGGTGGGCGTTTTAAAGTGAGCGACCTCCACCGAAAAACACGCATTCCATTGCTCGAGCGGGATCAAGTCCCGCCCGAGCTTGCCTCTCTTTATGATGCCCTGCTGCAGCAGCGAGGTGTCGTCCCCAACATGTTCAAGACGATCGCCCACACTCCGGCACTCGCTGCCGGCATCGCGGCGCTGCTGAAGCCTCTTCTGAGTGACGGCGCTCTGGCCGGCTGGTATAAAGAATTGATCGCAACTCGTATGTCGGTCTTGAACGGCTCCGAATACGCCGTCTCTGCCCATACGCTTTCGGCACAGCAGAAGGGCGCGAACGAAGATCAGATCGCAGCCGTTAAGAGTGACTTTGAAAACGGCCCATTGACTCCGGCGGAAAAGCTCGGGCTGCGCTGTGCGGAAAAGATTCATCGCTCGGGACGCGATCTGGATGACGCCTCATTCGGCGAGTTGAAGTATGAATACAACGACGCGCAAATTGTTGAACTCATCGCTACAGCCGCGGTGTTCGAATTCTTTCCCAGGCTTGTGGACGGACTTCGCATCCCAGTCACACCGCTCCCAGGAGGGAGGTAGAGTCGAATGCGTCCGCTAGCCTCGCGCATTTCCGTAATGAGCGGCGAGGGCGCCCTTTCAGTATTCGCGCGCGCCAAGGAACTCGAACGTGCGGGCCGCTCCATCATCCATCTGGAGCTGGGCGAACCCGACTTCCATCCCGCTGCTCCGGTGAGCGATGCCGCGAAACGCGCTTTGGACGAGGGCAAGGATCGTTATTGCCCGATCGCTGGGGTTCCAGCACTGCGCGAGGAGATTGCTCGATACTTGCGCGAAACGCGCGCGGTGAAAGTCTCCGCCGGCAATGTTGTGCTTGCGCCTGGCTGCAAAATCGTCCTCTTTCTGGCGATGATGGCACTTGTCAATCCGGGAGACGAAGTGCTCTATCCTGAGCCCGGCTTCCCCGCTTACCGCTCGATCACGCAGGGTCTGGGAGGAGTTGCTGTCCCGTTTGAGCTTGCTGAACGGGCCCAACTGCAGCCTGATCCCGATGAAATCGCCGCGAAGATCACATCCCGCACTAGGGTCGTCATCACCAACTCGCCCGGCAATCCGACGGGCACGGTATACACGGATGCGGTTCAGCGCCGCATTGCCGAACTCGTGGTGAAACACGATCTCTTTGTGCTGTCGGATGAGATTTACGCTCGTATCATCTATGGCCAGAACTATATGTCGATGATGAATTATCCGGGGATGGAGGAGCGAACCGTCATCATCGACGGCTTTTCGAAGAGCTTCGCCATGACCGGATGGCGGCTTGGCTATAACGTTGCTGCGCCAAACATCGTCGCCGCTTTGGAAATGCTCGCGGTGAACAGCTATACCTGCGTGAACGAGTTCATCCAATATGCGGCCATTGAAGCGCTTCGCGATCGCGACGGCCATACTCTTCGGATGGTCGCTGAGTTCGAAAAGCGCCGCAGGCAGTTCGTTCGCGAGTTGAACAGCATTCCCGGATTCCGGTGTGCCCCACCGCAAGGCGCCTTTTATGCCTGGGTGAACATTGGGGATACCGGAATCGCCGCGGAAGAGCTATGCCGCATCATGCTTGAAGAAGCTGGAGTGGCTGCCATTCCGGGTGCGGCTTTCGGCGATGCCGGCAAGGATTTTGTTCGCTTCTCATTTGCTTCTTCCGTCGCAACTCTTCATGAGGCAGTGGAGCGGATTCGCCGCGTCTGCCCGGCATGGGAGCGAACTGCAGTCGCAAGATAGCTGGCGGCCGTAAGAAACATGGACTCGTCGCTCATGGAAATCGCCATGTACCCTTCGGAATTCAAGAAGTCCCAGTCCAAGACGCAAAGGCCGTGAGCCTGATCACGAATCTTGGTAATGGGACCTACTTCCCTAAAGTTGGAAGGCCAAAAAGCTTCGCGCTGGTGTCGTGAAAATAGTCGCGCGCGATTTCCAGCGCTTTGGCTTCCGATATCTCACCTTCGGCCACCATTTCCGCTAAGGCGGCTGCGCTGGCTGTGCGCGCGGTGTGGATGGCCAACCAGTATGTCTCGGGTACGGCGACCTCCCTTGTGTAGGGAAAGGAATCCGAGCCGAAGACAATTTTTTCGGGGTAGATCTCAAACCAATTCTTCAAGATATGGCTAAACTCCGCGGGATAGACGAGCAGAACGAACTCCGAAGAGTCCAAATACACGTTCGGCAAAGCCGCCAGCCAGATGGATTCACGGTCATAGGGATAGCCTCCGTGAATCATCACGAAAGTAGTGTCCTTATAACGCGTATCTCTAAGGATGTTTTCGAGGTCCATGGCATTGCCTTCCCGCAAATAGTAGTAGTTGCCGGCACCGACTGCGCTGTGCACGTGGACCTCCAGATGCTCGGGACCGGCGTGCGCGATGAGATAGCGGAAGACGTAGTCCTGGAATACCAGATATTCCTCCGCCGAAGGAACGCCTCCGGAATAGTATTTTCGGTAGATGGCTTCGGCTTTTTCCCGGGGCGGATCGGAAATATTCACCAGGGAGCGGAAATATGGGGCCTCAAACTTGATGGCAACCGCCCCCTGTTGTTTGTCCTGCTCCAGCACTCGGCTAATGAGCGCCTCGTAACCAGCCAAGTCGGCCGGCAACTGGGAAGCGCCCACTTGGGCCATGTAGCGATGAAGAGCCTTTTCCTGGATGGGGAAATAGACGGCGCGATCGGGGTTGATGGCGAGGTCGTGGTTGTTGAAGGGGAACATGAAGGGATCGACAAAAACCACCCAGCGAAAGCGAGGATTACCTGCGAGGTAGTCCAGGGCGACGCGGTTGGCCACTCCGACCTCAATGCCTACCTTATCGAGGATCTTATCCCAGTAATCCTTGCCCCATTCCTTCCGCAGTTCGTCATCCTTCTTATCCAGCCAGACCTTGTGCTCGGGGGAAAGATCCGAATATGGATAACCAAACAGGGCCTTGGCTGCCACGGCCCATTCCGGGTTGGTGTCGCGTGTGCGAAACGGATCCAGATCGGTGACCGTCACGGCCATCGCGTCCACGTCCGTATCATCCCAGTATCCCGGGTGCGCGTGCATATCGACGATAGGAATTTTTTCGATCTGCGGCAGCAGTCGCTGGTAAATCGCGGAGACATCCTGGTGGGGGAGGGCCGTCGCCTGCGCCCAACCGATGGCCGGCGAACTGAGCGAAATTGCCACGCAAATCGCTGCGGAAAACCACTTCGATGCCAGATTCATTGACGGTATCCTTCTGAGCCACAGTGCGGCTCGATTGACTTTCGAAACCTGCGTTTCCTTTCCAGAAGAGCCGGCTGCCTCTCTCGCCTCAGAATGACCACATCAGCGAGAACTGGATAAGCCGCGGATTGTTGTCCGTACCGATAATCTGCCCGAAGGCAGAGGGATTCTCGACGTCGGTGAACGCCGGAGGGCTGAATGCCGGGTGATTCCAAAGATCGAAGAAATCGGCGCTGAAACGAACTTTCTGTTGTTCGGTGACCGAGAAAATCTTGATCAGGGACAAGTCCCAGTTCTGCTGGAACGGGCCGCGGTAAATGTTGCGTCCCAGAGTGCCAAAGCCGGTGGCTGCGCCGTCATCTCCAATGATGGGAGCTTTTTGAAAGGCGTTGAAGTTAACGTAACCGTTGAGCCGAGACTGAATGCTGCCCGAGGTTAAACCACTGGCCAACGTGGCCCCGGAAGCCAGACTGGCAGTGGAATTGGGTACGGTCGTCAGTCCCACATAAGCGGAACCGGCCCCCGAATCGAAAATAGAGAAGGGCTCGCCTGACTGGAAAGTGGTTACTCCGGAAGCGCTCCATCCGCCCAGCAATTTGCCCTTCCAATCCTTCGAGTGGGTGAAGAAAGGCAGATGTTGGAGATAGCTTATCGCCAGGCGATGAGGTCGATTGAAATCAGACGGGCCGTAAGAACCGCGCAGGTTGAGCTGATTGTTGAACAAGGTGTTGAAAGCCGTGTTGGAACTGGACCCGGCATCGGTAGAACGGGAAAAGGTATAGGCCGCCTGGAAGTAGCTGTTGGCAAAACGCCGGGAAAGTGTAGTTTGCAGGGAATTGTAGTGGGCGTAGGCGTCATCCACAAATGCCTCGAATGCAGAATATCCATTGACTCCCTGATAGTGACTGCGAGCGAGAGCATTGGCATTGGTGTTCGTGGTGATGGTGAACTGCTGGCCATTGGCACCGGTAACGATGAGCGGATTCTGCTGGCTGACAATTACGGACTGCAGCGCGTCGTGGACTTCGCGCAGATGCACGGTGTGGCTACCCACGTAACCGACCTCCAGCACGAAATTGCGCCCCAAGGACCGCTGAATCGTCAGGTTGTACTGCTGCACGCTTGGCACCACGTAGTGGCGCGGCACCTGCAGGGTGAAATAGTTTATCGCATTATTGTTATAGACCGGGAATTGGGACGTGTCGGTGGTCGGGTTGCCGCTTCCATCGACAAATCCGGTGATTTGTGAAAGAACCGGCACGAACGCGGGAGAAATTACGCCGGGTGCAGGCAGGGCATTCGGGTTGGGATTCGGGCAGCCTGGCGGCGTTGTGGGCTCGAAGTAATTGGCCAGACATCCTGGGGGACCCCCGAAGGTAACGACGTCTAGTATCGGTGCCTGGAACGCCAGGTTGTCGACGGCACCGACATCTTGCTGTACATAGTAGATGCCGTAGCCGGCGCGCACGGTGGTGGTGTGGTGACCGAGGACGTCATAAGCCAACCCAATTCGCGGGCCCCAGCCCGTCGCATAGCTATTGTTCAACGTCGTGGGGTTGGTTGTCCCTTGCAGGCCCGCTACGTTGAATTTATTCACGCAGGTCGGATAGAGATAGGGATACTGCCCCTTCAAGAGCAGCGAAGAGTCAAAATTTCCAATGTGGCATAGGTCATCGTGCCAGGCTCCGAAAGACTCCACCCGCAGCCCGAGATTCAAGGTGAGGGTCTTCGTTGCTTTCCAGTCGTCCTGGGCAAAGCCGGCTATGTTGTTGTGGCGATACTGGTGAGTGTACGCGCCGCTTTGACCAAAAACGAATTGCGGAGAGCCAAGAAGAAAGTTCTGAAAATCGGTAAGCGCCGGCAAGGTCGCGGTAGCCGGAGTGTTGGCGAAGTACATCTGGCCGTTGAATACTTGCGGGAAGGATTTGTTGAGCATCAGGCGGTCAAATTCCCCGCCCAAACGCAGCTGATGATTTCCTCGTGTCCAGCTAAATACGTCGCCGTAGGTGAAGTTGTTCTGGATCTGGGAATTGTCGCCCGGACTTGGGCCAATCTGGAACCCAGAACTGGTGAAAGTGAATTTGTAAATGGCATCGGTGATGGTGCTGGTGGGCCGGTTTATCCCCAACTGGTCTGCGGTGACGATGGGTACGTTGGTGAAGGAATTGTTGATGCGGACGTAGCCGAAGGTGAAAGCGTTGACCTTGTTATTGGAGAACAGGTGAGTCCAGCTTCCGTTCAGGAAACGGGTGTTGACCGGGATATCCAGCGGGAAATTCAAGTCCGTCTTGCTCGGCGGTGTGCCGTAGGTGGACAACAGACCGCCTGCCCCGAACGGCTTAAATGCATCCGAGTTGCTGAAGAAGAAGCGCACCCCAAGGTTGTCCTTGTCGTTATGAAATGCGCGATTCCAATTAGCCGTGAACTGGTTATCGGTAAAGCGGCCTGGATTGCTGCAGGCGAACGGAGCGGACTGTCCGAAGGGGACAGTAGTGGAAACCGTAGGAATCAGGGATCCATTGGCGCCGCTGCAGAATTGGTTGGTACCCGGCAACTGCAGCAACTTGAGCACGACGGGATCGATTTGCGCGTTGAGCACATTGGGCAGAAACGTCTTCACCAGCGAAGCGTTCGACCGATCGGTGGGCAGATTCGGGATCACGGTGCTGATATCCGTACCTAAGTCCGCGCCGCTGCGCTGACGGCTCCCCTGGTAATTACCGAAGATGTATCCGAACTTACCCCCTGAGCCCAGCGGGCCGCCAAGGCTGCCGCCGAAGATGTTCTGCTTGAGTTCGGGACGCGGCTGTCCATCCCGCTCCAGGAAGTAATCATTGCCGTTCAGAACATCATTGCGGAAGAATTCGAAGGCATCGCCGTGCCACCGATTTGTTCCGGTTCTCATGATGGCATTGACCATGCCTCCGCCGTTGCGCCCGGAGGCGGCATCGTACAGGCTGGTCTGAACCTTGAATTCCTGGATCACGTCGGGGCTGGGAAGCGGAGTGTTTGTAAGGCTGCCGACGTTGTAGTCGGTGGCGCTGATACCCTCGATCAGATAGTTGTTGTTGTCTCCACGCTGCCCATTGACGTTGATTTGGACCGTGCCCCGGCCAAGTGTTTCGGAGTTGTTGAGGTTGCTCGAAGCCCCGGTCGACAAAGTCAGAAGCTGCTGGAAGTTGCGGGTAGCCAGCGGCAACCCGCCCACCTCTGCATGTTCGATCGTCTGACCGGTCGTGGCGTCTTCGGTGTTGACACTCACCACTTGACCCGTTACTTCCACTTTCTGCGAGAGTCCGACCGGCTTTAAGGTTACGTTCAGGGTGGTGGTTTCGGTCACCCGAACGCTTATGCCCTCGGCCCGAGCCTCACCGAAATTCGGGGCATTCACGACAATCGTGTAGGCTCCGGGGGGCAGCAAGGTCGTCCTGAAATTTCCACTCGAACTGGTGGTTAGTCTGCGCACTGGCTGGCCAGTAGCGGCATCAATAACCTGCACAGCGGCGTTTGGAATGACTGCACCGCTGGCGTCAAGCACCGCGCCCGCGATCGCTCCCGTGGCGCCGCCCTGACCCCACCCCAGCTGCGAGCCGGTTAAACTGAGCATCACCACGATGCCAATCGAAAGAACCGCCGTCTTTGCGAGTTTCTGAAGCTCCATGTTTCCCCCCTCAGGGAAGGTTTCAAAATCACAAATGTGGTTTCCCTTGACAGCCAGCGTAACGACTTGGCAAAGCGAAGATTATGTCATATCGTCCCCGAAGCTTTGAACGAAATATCGAAACTTTCAAATCAAATTTTCCACAACCTCGAAATCTGACTCCCCGGGTAGATTCAGGTCACACGCCGGCAAACATCGCGAGGAAGCGTCGCAGGCTCGAGTAAACGGACGGCTTTGAGCGCCGCAATGCGTTCTTCGGCTAGACGATCGGCGGCAGCGTAGCAGCGAATACCGTCACGCTTCGCTAGACGGAACACTTCCTCGATCCGGTGGTAGATCTCCCGGACATTTGCCAAGGCCCGCTCTGCCTGAAAACCGCCCTTGCGCAGCCGGTCGGTGTCGAAAATTGTCCCTCCCGAGTTCGCTATGTAATCGACGGCGTAGACGATGCCGCGCCGCTCCAGTTCGTCTCCATGCCGCTCTTCGGCAAGAATATTGTTCGCCGAACCGGCGACCACCTTTGCTCGCAACTGGGGAATAGTTTCGTCATTAATTACTGCGCCCAGGGCATAGGGCGCAAATATATCGACATCCTGTTTGTAGATATCGTTCGGAGCCACCGCCGTTACCTTAAACTCTGCGATGGCTGCATCAACCTTCTGCGGATCCACGTCTGCTACGACCACCTCAGCCCCTTCCTCAACCAGCATGCGGAGCGCCTTGTAGCCTACTGCTCCGAGACCTTGGAGCGCGATTTTGCGGCCTTTTAATTCGTCGGTACCCCAGACGCGCTTCGCACAAGCCTTGGTGGCTGCAACCGATCCAAGTGCCGTGGCAGGAGCGATATCTCCGGCCCCTCCACAATGTTTGGGCAACGTTACAACATGATTCGTCTCACTGAAAATCACTTCCATATCAGCCAGCGTTGTGCCCACATCTTCACCGGTGATGTACTCGCCGCCCAGTTGGTCGACAAACCGTCCTAAGGCTCGTAACAGTGCCTCGCTCTTGTCGCGCTTTGGATCGCCGATGATGACCGCCTTGCCGCCTCCCAGATTCACTCCGGCCGCGGCGTATTTGTAGGTCATGCCCCGGGCGAGGCGCAAAGCATCGAAGATCGCCTCCTCTTCGTTGGCATAAGGCCACATTCGCAGTCCGCCCGTCGCCGGGCCCAGGATCGTCGAATGAATGGCAATGATTGCGCGCAGACCGCTTGACGCGTCATTGCAGAAGACGAGTTTCTTGTAATCGTAGCGACGCATGTAATCCAGAATTCGTGCCGACATGAGGCCTATCCTTTTTCCATAAACGAAGCCGCTACCACTGGCTAATACGTACTCAACACTTATTGCGCGGTGTAGCCTCCATCAACAAAGAGGACGGCACCAGTGACGTATGATGAAGCCCTGGAGGCAAGAAAGACTACGGGTCCGACCAATTCCTCGGGCCGTCCCCGCCTCCCCATCGGGGTAAAGGTGATGACTTGTTGTTGTTTCTCGGAGCGGGCGTGTTCAGCCGTTGCACCCTGCATGACGTTATCGAAATAGCCGGGTGCAATGGCGTTAACGCGAATGCCGCGCCGCGCCCACTCCACGGCCATGACTCGAGTAAGTTGATTGACCCCGCCCTTCGCCGCGGAATAAACCGTAAGCCCCTGAACTCCGATGATTGAGCAGATCGAGGAATTGTT
>Ga0208191_1000590_pt1 | contig 24180 bp, 16 predicted proteins | sample June2015DPH_13_5_FD_184709 | JGI IMG/M metagenome (GOLD analysis project Ga0208191, IMG submission 184709) | Peatland microbial communities from SPRUCE experiment site at the Marcell Experimental Forest, Minnesota, USA - June2015DPH_13_40... | ecosystem: Environmental > Terrestrial > Soil >... | reverse complement strand
CGGCCGGATCACCCCTTTCCGGCTTTCACCACTGGCGAGCATTTTTAGACCCCCTGATATGCTTGTTTTACCTCCTTATATCATATAGTTAGATTATTACCTACCTTTTTCTACGGCATAATCCAGGATCAAAAAGATATCGCCGAACAGGTTCAACATCTCTGTGAGTCCGTAGGATGCTGCAAAGTGCATTTGGTGTAGCTACGGTTAAAACAACTTGGGCAATATCATCTGAGTCAAGTAAAGTCATATCCATGGTTACATCCTTTTACTGTCTATCAGTCCAGAACTCGATAACGTAATTTCCGAAGGATTGTGGAACATCCCGTATTTCGTGGATATCCTCGCCACATGAGTCGTTCCATTTGCTTAGTAACAATGGGACCTTGCCTGGCCCCCTTTGTTCGAGTTTCAGGATTACAGCTGCGTGAAGGGTATTACGGATTTCACCAGAAAGGTGAAGGTAAACAACAACGTCACCCGGCTGCGGCTGTTCTTCAATTCTCAGCTCTCGATAGCCATCTTCCATAATTATCTGTGAGACACTTCGTTCTTCATAGATCGCTGTTCTTCGACTCGCCCAAACCAATCCGAAACAGTTGTATACCCCGCAGGCAAGCTTCCGGTTTACCCAGGCTAAGTGGTTTCCCCGAAGCAGATTATAAATATACAAATTCCTTGCGTCAGGGTCACAGGCTTGGTTGTTCGCCACACAGTTCCCTGCACGAGTCTGAAGAATAATTTCTTTAGGGGGCGTTCCGACAAGTCGCGCCATTTCGAGCATCTGAGTATCCCAGGGGAATGATTACCGCAAAAATATTATATTGCATGAAAAGGATAAAATCCAGCTGTCAACGTCCGATTTGTCAATTTTTAATTCCTAACCGGTTACCAGTTATCTTGCCAGGATCGGCACCTATCAATGGGGTGGGAAAAATTGCAGATATGAAATAGGTATGTCTGATGATTAAGCGGGCCGGGGCGGTCCCCCGGCCCTTGCTGGTGTGCCGTCGCAGACCCACACGGCCTCGACCGCCCCCTGGAAGACGCCGGCCGCTTTGAACTTCATGGCCTGGCGCTCCGGAAGAACCCTCCTCTCCCCGGAGGCTCCGAAGTTATTTCGCACGTTACCCCCAGGCCCAGCTCGCATTCTCCCCTTGCCCCGGCCCGAGGCTTCGCGGTATGATAGAGGCCAGCGCGGTTCACTTTCCCTCTCTCCATAAAATTTGCTATAATTTTATCTAGTTGAACTAGAAGCGTATTTCAGATGTACCTTTTTTTAAATAATTCCATCATCCATGGGCATTTAAAGTGCAGCCCCAAGCTTTACGTGAAAACTTCAAATCCCCCTAAATCCCCCTTTTCCAAAGGGGGACTTTGAACCCCCCTTTGACAAAGAGGGGCAGGGGGGATTTCCCGACGCCAGGGATGAGGCAGTAGTTGCTCATGGACGTTTAGCTTGCGAAATTATTAGAAAAAATGAGCGCAGGCTAAAGCCTGCGGCGGCCTAAAACCCCAGATATGTTTTTAAAATATTTCTGAAACACGACAATAGAAGACCGGGAGACCATGCCCCAATCCCAGTTCGTCCATCTCCACGTGCACACCGCCTTCAGCCTGCTGGACGGCGCCATCCGCATCAAGGACCTGCTGGCCCAGGCCCAGGCCTATGAGATGCCGGCAGTGGCCATCACCGACCACGGCGCCCTGTTCGGGGTCCTGGATTTCTACCAGAAGGCCAGGGCCGCGGGCATCAAGCCGATCCTGGGGTGCGAGCTCTACGTGGCCCCGGGCTCCCGGCAGGACCGCAAGGGCAAGGCAGAACACCATCACCTGGTGGTGCTGGCTGAGAACCTGCAGGGTTATCAGAACCTCATCCGCCTGGTGACCCAGGCGAACCTGGAGGGCTTCCACTACCGCCCCCGGGTGGATCAGGAACTCCTGCAGGAGTTGGGCGGCGGCCTGATTGCCCTGTCCGCCTGCCTCCACGGCAAGGTGGCCCAGCGTTTGCTGGAAGATGACCTCCGGGGCGCCGAAGCCGCGGCCCGGGAATACGCCGAGCTCTTCCCGGGGCGCTTTTACCTGGAGGTCCAGGCCAACGAATTGCCGGAGCAGCTCAAGGTGAACCAGGCCCTCTTGGAGCTGGCGCCTCGCTGGGGGATTCCTTTAGTGGCCACCAATGACGTCCATTATCTGCGCCCCGAAGACGCCCGGGCCCAGGACGTCCTGCTGTGCATCCAGACGGCGAAGACGGTGAACAGCGCCGGCCGCATGAAATTTCAGACCGACCAGCTCTATTTCAAGAGCGCCGCGGAGATGGCCCGGGCCATCCCCCACCCCGGGGCCCTGGCCGCCGCGGGGGAGATCGCGGCCCGCTGCGACCTCACCCTGGACCTGGGCCACTATCGCTTCCCGGTGTACCCGGCGGCCCATGGCCAGAGCATGGAGTCTCTCCTGAGCCAGCGGGCCCGGGAGGGTCTCCAGGCCCGCCTGGCGGCGGCGCCGGCGGACCAGCGGCGGCAGCCGGAGGAGGCCTATTGGCAGCGCCTGCAATTCGAGACCGAGATCCTGGTGAAGATGGGCTTTGCCGGCTATTTCCTGGTGGTGGCCGACATCATCGCCTATGCCCGGCATCAGCAGATCCCCGTGGGCCCGGGCCGGGGCTCCGCGGCCGGCAGTCTGGCGGCCTACTCCCTGGGGATCACCGACCTGGACCCACTGGCCTACGGGTTATTCTTCGAGCGCTTCCTCAACCCGGAGCGCATGAGCCCGCCTGATATCGACGTGGACTTCTGTTACGAGCGCCGGGGGGAGATCATCGATTACGTCTCCCGGACTTACGGCTGGCAAAACGTGGCCCAGATCACCACCTTCGGCAGCATGAAGACCCGTCAGGTGATCCGGGACGTGGGCCGGGCCCTGGAAGTGCCTTACCCGGAAGTGGACCGGATCGCCAAGCTGGTGCCGGAGAGACTGAACATCACCCTGGAGGCGGCCCTGCAAATGGAGCCGCGTCTCCGGGAGCTGCGGGACACCAACCCCACGGTCCGGGAAGTCCTGGCCATCGCCGCGGTCCTGGAGGGCTTGCCCCGGCACGCCTCCACCCATGCCTCGGCGGTGGTCATCGCCGACCGCCCCCTGATCGACTACCTTCCTCTTTACAAAGGCAACAAAGGGGAGTTGGTCACCCAGTTCGACATGAAGGGGGTGGAGAAGGTGGGGCTGGTGAAATTCGACTTCCTGGGACTGCGCACCCTGACGGTCATCGACCAGGCGGTCGGCCTCATCCAACGACATCATCAGGCGGATTTTGACATCCACACCATCCCCCTGGACGATGCCGCCACCTTCCAACTACTCCAGGCGGCCAACACCGCTGGGGTCTTCCAGCTGGAGAGCGCCGGGATGCGGGCCCTGATGGTGAGCCTGCGGCCCTCGGTCTTTGAGGACATCATCGCCCTGGTGGCCCTTTACCGGCCGGGCCCCATGGAAAGCGGCATGCACGACGACTATGTGCGCCGCAAACACGGGGAGGCCAGGGTGGATTATTTTTTACCCCAACTGGAACCCATCCTCAAAGAGACCTATGGGGTCATCCTCTACCAGGAACAGGTGATGCAAATCGCCGCGGCGGTCTCCGGTTTCTCTCTGGCGGAGGCGGATCTCCTGCGCCGGGCCATGGGCAAAAAGGACCCGGTGGTGATGGCGGCCCAGCGGCACCGCTTCCTTTCCGGGGCCGCGGGGCATGGCATCCCCAAGGCCAGGGCGGAGGAACTCTTCAATCTGATCGAAAAGTTTGCCGGTTACGGTTTCAACAAGTCCCACAGCGCCGCCTACGCCCTGGTGGCCTACCAGACCGCCTATCTCAAGGCCCACTACCCCCTGGAGTTTTTGGCGGCGGTCCTAAACAGCGAAATCAACAATACCGCGGCCCTGGCCAGGCATATCATGGAGGCCCGGGATCAGGGGATCGAGCTGCTGCCGCCGGACATCAACAAGAGTTCCCGGGATTTCACGGTGGCGGGGGACAAGGTGCGCTACGGCCTGGCCGGGGTGAAAAACGTGGGACTGGGGGCCATCCAGGAGATCCTGGAAGCCCGGGGACCGGGCCGGTTCGAGAGTTTCCGGGACTTCCTGGAAAGGATCAGCTTAAACAAGGTGAACCGCAAGGTGCTGGAATCTTTGATCCAGGCCGGGGCCTTCGACGCCTTGCAGCTCCGGCGTTCCCGCCTCATGGCCGGCCTGGACCAGGCCCTGGAAAAGACCCAAAACTTGAAGCGCCTCCAGGACACCAAGCAGATGTCCATGTTCGCCGGGCTGGCCGTATCCCATAACGACGACGACTGGCTGCCGGAGGCGGAGCCCTGGGAGGAATCCGCCAAGCTGGCCAGGGAAAAGGAGGCCCTGGGGGTCTACCTCTCCGGCCATCCCCTGGACGCTTATCGCAGCCTGCTCAAGATCCGGGCCAGGGTCACCACCGCCGACCTGGCCGAAATCCCCGATTCCCAGGAAGTAATCCTGGGGGTGGTGGTCACCTCTCTGAAGGAAAAGGTGGGCAGGAAAGGTGGCCGCCTGGCCATCCTGACGGTGGAGGACCTGGCCGGCAGCGTGGAAGTCCTGGTCTTCGGCGAGGTTTATGACCGGGCCGCCCCATGGCTGCAACAACCCAGCCTCCCCCTCTGGCTGAAGGGTGCGGTGATCCAGGAAGAACAAGGTCCCAAACTGCGGGCCCTGGAGATCGCCCCCCTGGAGACCGCCCTGGCCCACTGGCCGGAAAGGCTGGACCTCCGGGTCCAGGCCGCCAGCGTCACCCCGGAGCAGCTACTCAAACTCAAGGAGGTCCTGGGCCGCCACCCCGGGCCGGTGCCGGCCTTCCTGCACTTCCTGGATTCGAGGGAGGAGGCGGTCCTGGCCTTGCCCCCTGACCTGGGCCTCGCCCCCTCCGCCGAGCTGGCAGAGGAAGTCAACCGCCTGTTGGGCTATCCGGCCCTCAGCCTCTAATACCAGGTTAACCTCAAAGATAGAGGTTTACCCCGGAGCAACCAGCCGTCGCGGCCCCAGATCGCCTCCAGGTCCCCAGGAGGAGAGGTTGGGGGCGAATTTTTTTTGAAAAAATCCCGGCCGGCGATTGTCAATGAGAAAATTAATGAATAAAGTAAGTGGAAGGCCGCGACGGTGATTCTCGATTTTCGCAGGATGGGCTTCCCCTTACCGACCCTGATACCTGTGGCGCTCGTTTGCCGGCCCGTGATCTGTACAAACTTGTGAGCATAAATTCGGGAAAATTAACAAAAATGTAAGTTGCCCTCTCGGTAACTTTTTGATTTTACTTTAAAATAAATCTGGTATAAAAATTGCTGTCTAATTTCTAAATAACCTTAATTTCAGGGGAGGACTAACGTGCACTGCCAGAGTTGCCAGACAGTGGAAGATGTTTTCAAAGTCGTCCGGGATAAGGAAGTTAGCTTTATCCAGATCTGGTTCTCGGACATTTTGGGAGTGTTGAAGAGTTTTTCTATCCGCCCTTCAGAGCTGGAAGAGGCGATGACCGAAGGCATGGGGTTCGACGGTTCCTCGATCGAGGGCTTTGCCCGCATTGAAGAGAGCGACATGATCGCCAAGCCCGACCCCACCACCTTCCAGATCCTGCCCTGGCGGCCGGAGGAGAGGCCGGTAGCCCGGATGTTCTGCGACATCCTGCAACCCGACGGCTCCCCCTATCCAGGCGACCCCCGTTATGCCCTGAAGCGCGTGCTGGCCAAGGCGAAGGAGAAAGGCTACACCTATTACGTCGGGCCGGAATTGGAATACTTTTACTTCCGGGACAGCACCAGCACCGAGACCCTGGACACCGGCGGTTATTTCGACGCCCCGCCCCTGGACGTGGCCAACGATCTGCGGCGCCACACCATCTTCGCCCTGGAGAACATGGGCGTCCGCGTCGAGTACAGCCACCACGAAGTGGCCGCCTCCCAGCATGAAATTGACATGCGCTTCGACGAAGGCCTGGTCATGGCCGACAAGACCATGACCTTGCGGGCCACGGTGAAGTCCATCGCCATGGTCAATGGCTTCTATGCCACCTTCATGCCCAAGCCCATTTTCGGGATCAACGGCAGCGGCATGCATACCCACCAGTCCCTCTTCAAGGGCAAGAAAAACGCCTTATATGATGCCAATGACAAGTATCACCTGTCGGCCGAGGGCAAGAGTTACATCGCCGGGTTGCTGAAGCACTCCCGGGAAATCACCGGCATCTGCAGCCAGTGGGTGAACTCCTACAAGCGCCTGGTGCCGGGCTACGAGGCCCCGGTGTACATCTCCTGGGCCCGGCGCAACCGCTCCGCCCTGGTGCGGGTGCCCATGTATAAACCCGGCAAAGAGGCGGCCACCCGCTGCGAATACCGCGCCCCGGACCCGGCCTGCAACCCCTACCTGACCTTTGCGGTGATGCTGGCCGCCGGCCTCAAGGGCATCGAAGGCAAGTACCCCTTGCCGGAGCCGGTGGAATTGGACATCTACCACCTCTCCGAGTCCGAACGGAAGCGCCATGGGATCAAGGAACTGCCCGGCAGCCTCGCCGAGGCGGTGTACGAGGTGGAAAAGAGCGCCCTGGTGAAGGAAGCCCTGGGAGCACACATCCATAGCAAGTTCCTGGCAAACAAGAAGATCGAGTGGGACGCCTACCGGATGCACGTAAGCGCCTACGAGCTCGATCGCTACCTGCCCATCTTGTAAAGTAAAGGGCAGCCACCGTTTAACGACGGCTCACCACGCGGGCCGGGGAATCTCCCGGCCTGCGTTATTTTCTGGTTCCCAAGCTCCTGCTTGGGAACCCATTTTAAGGCAAAGCTCCTGCTTGGCGCCAGAAGACGGCTCATCCTAAGGGCAAGCTGGCTCTCGCCAGGCGGAGCCTGGCGCCAGGGGTGCGTTCCCAAGCTGGAGCTTGGGAACGAGAGAATAAATTCCCCCTCCCTGGCCGCTCCCAGGGCGGGCTGCGCCCGCCGCCTTAACCAGCGTCTCCCCTGAATTCCCGCTCACCAGGCCCCCGGGTGGGTCTGCGTCACCGGCGTCTCCCCAAAGGAGAAAGGCAAGGCGCCCTCGGGCTGCCTGGGCCTGCTTCGTTAAGCCGTTTCATTTATTAATGGGAGCGGAAAAGAGATTAAATTCCCCCTCCCTGGCCCCTCTCCCCCATCGGGGGAGAGGAAATAAAATGAAACTTCCCAGCTAATCCAATTTTTCGCCCTGAGTAATAAAATTGGCCTGTCCCATCTATCTGGCCATTCTTCTGAGGCGCCGCCGGCGCGGTAGGGGCGGATATTTTCTGGTTCCCAAGCTCCTGCTTGGGAACCCATTTTAAGGCAAAGCTCCTGCTTGGCGCCAGAAGACGGCTCATCCTAAGGGCAAGCTGGCTCTCGCCAGGCGGAGCCTGGCGCCAGGGGTGCGTTCCCAAGCAAAGCTTGGGAACGAGAGAAAAGGGGCAACCCGATCACAGGCTGGAAGCCTGTGCCTTGCGCTCCTTCGGCCTTTTCTTGGGGTTGGCCAGGCCAACCGGATTAATCTGTTTCAAAATGAAACTTCTAATTGCTTTGGTCCTCGGTCCCTGATAAATGTTAGCAAATCCAGGAAGAGAAAAATCCTTTATGAAAAAAGCCACCTACAAGATCCGGCGCATAATCATCCTGGCCTTTCTGTTCAGCGTCCTGGCAGTGCTGGTCTTCGCGGGATTCAGCTTCCAGGTGCACCGGGAAATCGGCCATCGCTTGCGGCTGCTGGAACTCACCGGCGACCTGTTTCAGAGCCTGCTGGAGACCCGCCGCTTTGAAAAGAATTTCTTCCTTTACCATCAGCTTGCCAGCATCCAGGAGGCCGGGCATTATACCAGGCATGTGGTAGAGCTTTACTTGAGCCATGAAGCGGAGATCCTGCGGTTGAAGAAAGACCCCCAGGCGCCGGAGTTTTATAGAATCCTCACCCGGTATCAAGAAGTTTTGGCCAAGATCGAAACGGATCTCCAAGGGCCTGCGGCCGGCAATCGCAATTTTGCCGCAGAAGAAGAAGAAATGCGAAACCTGGGGCAGAAGCTGCTGAACATTACCGAAAGTTGGGAGAAGGATGAAAGGCTCGAGATCGACCGTTTGTTCAAGCGCGCCATGGGACTGTTCGTCGGCTCGGTTGTAGTCTTCCTGGCCCTGGGCATCTTGGTGGCCTTCTATCTCACCCGCATGCTGGTGCGGCCCCTCTTCCAGATGCAGCAAGCCATGGACAAGATAGCCCATGGTGATTTCACCCCTATTTCTCAACCGGAGTACTCCCCGGAAGAATTCGCGGCCCTGTTCCGGGCCTTCAATCGTATGACCCACGAACTGGAGGTGCATCAGGAACAACTGGTGCAATCGCGGAAGATCGCCGCGGTGGGCACCCTCACCGCGGGCATCGCCCACGAACTCAATAATCCCATCAACAATATCGTGCTCACCGCCGAAGTCCTTAAAGAGGACTTCCGGGAGCTGAGTCAGGAAGAGACCCAGGGGTTGATCCAGGATATATTGGGGCAGGCGGAGCGCGCCGCGGAGATCGTCAAGGGCCTCCTGGATTTTTCCCGGTCGGAGCACCCCGAGTTAGAGCCCCTGGACATCGCCGGGATCATCCAGGATACCCTGAAGCTGGTGCGCAACCAGTTGTCGCTCTCCGGCATCCAGGCGGAACTGGACCTGCCCCAGGACCTGCCCCGGGTGCAGGGGAACCGCAAGAGCCTGCAGCAAGTCTTTCTAAACCTCTTCATCAACGCCATCCAGGCCATGCTGGAGGGAGGCAGCCTCACCGTCCGGGCCTATTCCACCCCGGACGGCCAATGGCTGAAAGTGCAGGTGATGGATACCGGCATGGGAATCGCGGCCGAGCACCTGCCCCACATCTTTGACCCCTTCTACACCACCAAGCAGGTGGGCCGGGGCACGGGCCTGGGCCTTTCCGTGACTTACGGCATCGTGGAAAAACATGGGGGCCATATTGAGGTGGAGAGCGAAAAGGGCAAGGGATCGACCTTCAGCGTGGTGCTGCCGGTGGGCCGGGAGTGAGCAGGGCGCCAGGCGCGGCTCCCGGGGTGACCGCGGCTGCGGTTTCGAGACGGCTTCCAGGAGCTCTTGGCGCTTGCCGCTCACTAGGAGAGGACTAGATGAATATCGCGGTGGTGGACGACGAAATCGTAGTCCAGCAGAGGCTGAAAGCAGTCTTGGAAAAAGAGGGGCACCTGGTGGCCACCAACGCCTCGGGGGAGGAGCTTCTCAGAGAACTCGAACTGCGCCCGTTCGAGCTGATCTTTCTAGACGTAGCGCTACCCGGACTGGATGGCATGGAAGTCTTGCGCCGGGTGAAAGCCCGCCTGCCCGAGACCGAGGTAATCATGATTACCGGGCACGCCTCCGTGGACGCCGCCATCGGAGCCATCAAGGACGGGGCTTTTCATTATCTCTCCAAGCCCCTAAAGCTGGAAGAGATCAGGAACCTGACCCGCATGGTCCAGAAGCGTAATCGCCTGCTGGCGGATAACCGGCAGCTCAAGGCCCCCCTGGAACCCCTGGAAGGCTGGGGGGAAATGATCGGGGTGAGCCCCAAGATGAAGGAGGTCTTCACCATCATCCGCAAGGTGGCCCCCCTGGATTGCAACGTCATCATTCAGGGCGGCAGCGGCACCGGCAAAGAGCTGGTGGCCCGGCTGATCCACCGGGAGAGCTCCCGACGGGACCGCCCCTTCGTGGCCTTCAACTGCGGCGGCTTCACCGAGGAGCTCATCGCCAGCGAACTCTTCGGCTATGAGCGGGGCGCCTTTACCGGGGCCATTGCCACCAAGATCGGCATTCTGGAGACGGCCCACCGGGGTACGGTGTTCATGGATGAAATCGGCGACATGCCCCTGTCCATGCAGGGCAAGCTCCTGCGGGTCATCCAGGAGCACCGCATCTCCCGGGTGGGGAGCAATAAGCCCATCCAGTTGGACCTGCGCTTCATCGCCGCCACCAATAAGGACCTGCAGCGGGCCGTGGCCGAAGGGCGCTTCCGGGAGGACCTCTATTTTCGCCTGAACGTGGTGCAAATCGCCCTGCCCAGCCTGTTGGAGCGGGGAGAGGACATTCCGCTGCTGCTCCAGCATTTCCTGAAGATGTTCAGCCAGAGGTTTGCCAAGAAGATCCGGGGCCTCAGCCGGGAGGCCCAGGAGGTGCTGCGGGCCTATTCCTATCCCGGCAACGTCCGGGAGTTACAAAACATCATGGAGCGGGCCGTGGCCCTGGCGGAGGGGGAGGAGCTGACCGTGGAGGACCTGCCCCAGGACCTGCAGAAATTGGCGGCCAGCCGCCACGACCAGTGGTCCACCCTGGAAGAGCAGGAAAAGGCCTATATCCACAAGGTCCTGAAAGTCACCCAGTATCACCTGGGGGAGTCCGCCCGCATCCTGGCCCTGCCCCGCACCACCCTGTGGCGCAAGATGAGGAAGTACGGCCTGTCCAGATCTTGAGGTTATTCCGCCCCACTTGCCCCCCAATATCTTAACCAATTGACTTTGCCTATCACCGAAAACCGAAAACCAAGAAACCTTTCTGAACTATTCCCGCCCCCATCTAAGTCGCATTTCAAAATGAAATAATCCAAGCCGATTTTCCCCGGCGCCATCAGGCAGCCAGGGTAGCGTTTTAGAGAAACCTTGAAAAAAGAAATTGCTTTTATCCCCTTCTCCTGAAGGGGGCGACACCGGGTGGGGGTGATTATTTTTTTGTTATCTTAAAATGTTATCATCCTCTCCCCAACCCTTCCCCTCTCAGGGAGGGGAGTATTTAGGGCCAAGATATATTAAACCTATTCCAGAAACACGGCCCTAAATGGACTATTTGTTTCATAATGAAACAAGCTATTTCGGCTCGTAAATTCATCTCATTGATTTTGTTAATTAATTTTGGCTGGAACGGATGCTGCAATAGCTCAAAATAGCTATGAAAAAAAGGGTGCTTTTAGCCATTGACCTGGAAACGCCGGCTTCCTGGGCGGCCTCTTATGCGGTGGAGTTGGCGGCACGGCTCGATCTGTCGCTGGTCCTGATGGCCATTCTGGCTGCGCCCCGGCGGCAGTCGGCGGCCGAGAAGAAGGAACTCTCCATGGCTGGGCTCCGGGAAGAGCAGCGTCTGTGGCTGGGGAAGATCCGGGAGCGCTGCCAGCAGGAAGGGGTGGAGGTGGAGATCTTCATCTCGGCCGGGTCCTTCTGCCAGGAAGTGCTCCGGTTTGTCAGGGCCCAGAGCGCCCTGCAATTCATCATCATGGGCGTCCCCGGGGGTGCCCGGGTCAACGGTCTGGAGTGCGAACCCCCTGACTTGCAGAGCTTGCGCCGGCAATTTGAAGGAGAGATTTTACTGGTCCGGGGGCAGGGAAAAGTGGCGCGTCTCACGGATAATTCCGGGTAACGACAAAGAAGGGAGAACTAGGCATGTCCTGGAGTCTTTATCTACCAGTGGCCGGCAACAGCATCAACATCCTGCTGCTTTTCGGATTGGGGGGCGCGGTGGGCTTCCTCTCGGGCGTCTTCGGGGTGGGTGGCGGCTTTCTCATGACCCCGCTGTTGATCATGGCCGGCATTCCCTCCACGGTGGCCGCGGCCTCGGATTCCAACCAGATCGTGGCGGCCTCCACCTCCGGTGCTTACGCGCATTACCGCCTGGGAAACGTGGACTTCAAGATGGGGCTCTTCCTGCTTATCGGCGGGGTCATCGGCGGCACCCTGGGAGTCCAGCTCATCAAGGTGCTGCGCGCCATGGGGAACGCCGACTTCGTCATCAAAATCACCTACGTGGTGATGCTGGGGGTGATTGGCGGCTACATGTTCGTGGAAAGCCTCCAGGCCCTCCGCAAGAAACCGGCGCCTGAAGGCAGGCGGCCTGAGCCCGCCAAGGTTTCGGTTTCCCGGTACAACCGCTTCATCCAATCCCTGCCGTACCAGATGAGATTCGACAAGTCCGGGGTGACCCTGTCGGCCCTGCTGCCCCTCATTCTGGGGATCTTCGTGGGCATCCTGGCGGCCATCATGGGGGTGGGCGGCGGTTTCATCATGGTGCCGGTGATGGTCTATATGCTGCGCATGCCCATGCACGTGGTAGTGGGCACCAGCCTGTTCCAGATCCTCTTCACCTGTATCAACGTCACCATCATGCAGGCCATTACCAATTTTACCGTGGACCTGGTGCTGGCCATTATTTTGCTGCTGGGTTCCACCCTGGGGGCCCAGTTCGGGGTGCGCCTGAGCCGCCGGTTGAAGGCCGACCAATTAAAAATTCTGCTGGCCTCCATCGTCCTCATCGTCATGGTGCAAATGCTGGCCAGCCTGATCATTCCACCCCATCTGATGCTGGCGCACAAGGGCGGGCACTGAGATGGGGGCCAGGAGTTATTTCGGGCAAAGGTTGGTGGCGGTCCCGGGGTTGCTGTTGATTTTGAGCTTGCCTTCCCTGGTCTGGGGGGCCTCCCTGGATCTTAAGGTCTTTCCCTCCCAGGTGGAAATCGGGGCCTTCTTCCGGGGCCAGCGGGTGACGGTGACGGATTTGATCCCCCAGGGGGCCGAGGCGGTCATGGAAGTGGTGGGGCAGGCCAGTGACGAGCACCTGATGCGTAAGGGGCGCAGGGGCGGGCTGTGGCTGAACGTGGGCGAGATCGACATCCACGGCGCCCCCTCCCTGTACATGGCCATGAGTACCGACCCCAAACTCCTGGAAGCCGCCGCGGCGGCAGAACCTTGGGGCTACCCGGCCCTGAAGACGCAGGTGACCATGTCGGGCCAGGTCCAAGACCCTGAGCGGGATGAATTCTTCGAGCAGTTCCTGAAGATGAAGGAGAGTGAGGGGCTTTATACCATCTTTCAAGAGCCTATCAAGAAATCCCCGGTCGCCGGCGGCCTGGTTCCCGTGAAGGGCGAGTTTCAGCTGCCCACCAACGTCAGGCCGGGCAGCTACGAAGTCTGCCTCTCGGTGATTCAGGAAGGGCGGATAACCGCCAAGAATTGCGGGGAGCTCCAGGTGGCGATGGTGGGCTTCCCGGCCATGATTGCCACTTTGGCGTATCAGCACGGCGCCATCTATGGTATTTTGGCGGTGGTTATCGCCATCGTCACCGGCTTTGCCATAGGCTTTATCTTCAAGGGCGGCGGCGGGCATTAGTTAGCCCCAGGAGGGGCGGACCCTGATAAATCTTGATCTTAAAAGCTGGCTCGGATGACGCCGGGGGGAAAGGGAAAACAGCAAAATGAGAAGGCTTCACGGTTTGGCCCCGTTTCCCTGTTCGCCTGTTCCACAGGGGAATTAAGTTGATGTGGCGATTTCTCAAAGACCTCCGGAATTCTTTAATAAGGGTGATGAAGCCCGGCTCGGACCTGGTGGACTTTCCGGAGCTCTTTGAGCAATTCCAACTTCTGCTTGAGGACCACCAGCAGGTTATGGAGCTGATTGCCGACCTGGGGGAGAAATCCGGGGGGGAATTCATCTTCGACCGCAAGTACCTGATCGACACCACCAACGAGATGCAAAACCTGATCCTGCACATGGTCAAGGGGGTCAACCTCATCAGCTCCAACCGCTACCTGGAGATGTATTCCACCATCGACCGGATCTTTATCCCCCTGGAGACAGAGCTGCGGGGCCGTTTGAACCTGTCCCGGGATATGCCTTACGTGGTTTCCCTCAAAGAAGCGACCCCGGATCGCCCTGAACTCATCGGGGGCAAGGCCAATGCCTTGAGCATCATCATACAAAACCTCTCCCTGCCGGTGCCCCCGGGCTTTGTCATCACCACCCGCGCCTGGCGCCGCTTCCTGGAGGACAACCATCTGGAAGAGCGGATTCACGGCTGGTTGGAAGCCTGGGCCGCGGGGGAGCGCGACGAAACCGAGAGCGCCCGGCAGCTCCAGTACAGCATCCTGGCGGGGGTGGTGCCCCAGGAAGTGGCCGGGGAGATCCGGCGCCAGGCGGAAAAGGGAGGCGGTTCCTGGGCGGTGCGCAGCAGCGCCTACGGGGAGGACGGCGAGATCACCTTTGCCGGCCTGCACCAGAGCTTCCTCAACGTTCCGGCCAAGGGCCTCCTCCAGGCCTTTAAGCAGGTGCTGGCCAGCCTTTATTCGCCTGAAGCCCTGGTGTACCGGCAGGCGATGAGGATGCTGGGGGAGGAGGCGGCCATGGCGGTGCTGGCTCAGGAGATGGTCGCCAGCCAGGTGAGCGGGGTGGTGCACACCCTGGATGTCAGTGGCTCGGAGCCGGACTGCCTGGTGATTTACGCCTCTTGGGGTCTGGGGCGCACCGTGGTGGAGGGCAGGGGTCCGGTAGACCGCTATGTGGTAGAGCGGGACTATCCCAACCGCCTACGGCGCCAGGAGATCCCCCGGAAGGAGACCCTGAGCCGGCCCGCGGCCGGTGGGGGAGAGGAGGAGGCGCCGGTGGCGAAGGATGCGCAAGAGCAGGCCAGCCTCTCCGAGGAAACCCTCCACACCCTGGTGCGCTGGGCCTTGAGCCTGGAGCGCTACTTCAAACGGCCCCAGGAGATCGAGTGGGCCCAGGACGAGGCGGGCCACTGCTGGCTCCTGCAGTCCCGGGGATTGCAGATTTCCAAGACCACCGCCCCGGTTGGGCAGGATATTTGCGAAACCTGTGCTTTTTATCCGATACTCATTGAAAAAACCGGGGTGGTGGTCCATGCCGGGGTGGGCTCCGGGCCGGTCTGCCTGGTGCAGTCGGATGAGGGCATGAACCGCTTCCCGGAGGGGGCGGTCCTGGTGACCAAATATACCGCGCCCTGGCTGGCCCGTATCGTGCCCAAGGCCGCGGCCATCGTGGCGGAGCGGGGCTCGGCGGCGGGTCATTTGGCCACCATCGCCCGGGAATTCCGGGTCCCCGCCCTGGTGGGAGTGGAGCGGGCCAGCGAAATCCTGGCGGAAGGCATGAAGGTGACGGTGGACACCAAGCAACGGATCATTTATGCCGGCCGGGTCAAGGAACTGCTGCAGTATGAACTGATGCAGGCTATGGCCTTCGAAGACGCCCCGGAGTTCCGGCTTTTGAGGCGTCTGCTGACCCGCATCGCGCCCCTCTATTTGACCGATCCCGAGGACAAGGATTTCACCCCGGAGGGCTGTAGAACCGTCCACGACGTGATCAGATTCATTCATGAAAAGGCGGTGGCGGAATTGATGGACCTGCCCCGCTTCGTCAAGCGCTTCAAAGGGGTGCAGATCTGGACCCTGGTTTCGGATATACCCCTGGGCCTCAAAGTCATTGATCTGGGCGGAGGGGTCGAAGCAGGGCCTCACGGCACCAAGTTATTTCCGGAACAGATCAGGTCGCTCCCTCTGCAGGCCCTGTGGGAGGGCCTCTCCGAACCGGGGGTCTGGAGCACCGAACCGGTGCCGGTGGACTTTAAAGGAATGATGTCCAGTCTCACCAAAACCATGCCCGCGACTCCCAGCGCCGGCCCGGCGATGGCATTCAACCTGGCGGTAATCAACGAGACCTACTTGAACCTGCACCTGCACCTGGGCTACCACTTCAACCTCATAGACGCCAGGATGGATCCCGAACTCCATCGCAACCACATCTATTTTCGCTTTGTGGGAGGGGTTACGGATTTGACCCGGCGGTCCCGCCGCTCCCAGTTGCTGGCTAAGATTCTCTCCCGGTACCACTTCAAGGTGGACATCAAGGGAGACCTGGTAGTGGCCAAAGTACTGCACCTGCCCCAGGAGGACGTTAAGGAGCGCCTCAAGATCTTGGGAAGGCTTATCGGGTTCACCCGGCAACTGGACATTCAGTTGCGCCACGACGAAGATATCCCGGAATTTGCGGAGGTCTTCTTGCAGCAAATGCTAAGGTCGGATCCCCCCGATACAGGAGGAAAATATGAGTCCGGATAAGCTGAGGATCATGGTGCTGGACGATGAGCCCATCGTCTGCAAGCGGTTAAAGCCGGCCTTGGAGAAGCTTGGTTACGAAGTGGACGCCTTTACCCAGAGCCCCGAGGCTATGCGTCAGATTCAGCGGATCAGCTACGACATCATCATCACCGATCTTAAGATGAAGGAGATCGACGGCATGCAGTTTCTGAGCGAGGCCAAGAAACTCCATCCCGACACGGAAGTCATCGTTATTACCGGCTTCGCCACCATGGAAACCGCCAAACAGTCCCTTCAAAAGGGGGTGTTCGATTTCATCGCCAAGCCCTTTAAATTGAGCGAGATTCAGGAGGTGGTGAACCGGGCCGCCGCCAAGATTCGGGGGAGCGCGGCTTAGAAGGTAGAGAATAGCCAGCCGCCTCGGCTGTTCCCGGGCAGGGGAGGGCGCCTGCCCCAGATAAGCAACATACCAATTTGAAAGGATACGAAGATATGATTAAGACCCTGGTAGCCATCGAAGTAGATCTGGCCTCCAGCCTTGCCATCCGCTACGCCTGTCAATTGGGCAGCTTAATCGAGCTGGAGCTGTACCCCGTCTATGTGAAAGAGCCGCCGCCCGAGGTGCCGGCCATCGGCACCGGCTGGGTACGGCACACCTGGGAGCGGGAAATCCTGGAGATGGGCAAGGAAGAGATTCAGGAGATGCTGGCCGGCGAGAAGGAGTCCTGCCCCCAACTGCAGGCACCCCGTGTGCTCTATGGGGATCGGCAATATGAGCTGCTCAAGATCATGGAACACGAGCCCTTCGACTTGTACGTGGAAGGGGCGCCTTACCCCTTCACCCCGGCCAACATCCAGCGGCGGCTCAATGCCAGGTTTTATCAGCGAGTTGGGACGCCGCTCATCTGGCTCCGGATCCTGAGGAGAATCAACCAGGTGCTGGTGCCCTGCTTCGACCCGGCCGGCGCCCGGTCTGCGATCCAGAGCTTACAAAAAATCTGGGCGGGCTGTTCCACCCCTCTGCACTTTTGTCTGGCGCCCGGAGCTGGGGATGCGGTGCAGCAGGAGGTTTTGCAGGGGCAGGAGACCCTGCAGGCGGCCGGCTGCCAAACGCTCCTGCGGGATGATTGTCCCATGGCCGATGCCGGTCCGGCCCCGGAGGCCATCAAGGACTACGGCCTGGTGGTGGTGGCCCTGGAGGTGGCCGTCAAGAAGGACAGCCCCAGGCTGCAGTGGCTGGCCCAGGTGAAGGCGCCCTTGATGCTGGTGTTGTATTAACCGCTAGTGTTGCGCTTCGTAAATAGCATGGCATTAAATCAAGAAAACCTGAGTTCCAAGAGTATTAAAGTCCCCCTTTGGAAAAGGGGGATTTAGGGGAATTTCAGGAGGTTATTTTAAATCCCCCCCTGCTTCCCTTTTTCAAAGGAGGGGTTAAAAAACCGTAGTTTGAAATGTTATAGCAATTATTACTGGGAGCGTGAAATAGATTAACTTTTAACACTCGCCCTAACCATCTCCCTTGAGGGAGAGCGAATTTAGGGAAGATTTAAATTAATCAATTTTTCGCTTCGAGTAATATGAAGCATCACAATAGAAGCTATTGCAAAATCCCGTTTTGCCCAAAAATGTCATTCTGAGCGAAGCGAAGAATCTCGGATTTTTAGTGACTTGAGATCCTTCACTTCGTTCAGGATGACAGTGAAATGGGGTTTTCCAATAGCTTCGAGTATCGTGTTTCGGGAATATGTTGATATATCTTGGCCCTAAAACTCCCCATCCCTGAGAGGGGTTGGGGGCATCTCAGGTGATAACATTTTAAGATAACAGAAAAATGATCACGCCCCACCCGGTGTCGTCCCCCATCGGGGGAGAGGGGATAAAGCTGGAATCCCTTTCATGCTCCCGTTAATAGGTCTTCCGACTGGGAAGGGGTCTCCAAAGGCCATCAAAGGAAAATGCCTCCGGGATGGCGAACACCTGGGGCGCCTTGCGCCCCCTGAAACAACCGGGCTCGAAAAGGGCCAGGTTAAATGGATTTGACCATGACCGAAGACGAAACCCAAAATATTTCAACTCTGGCCGGAGAAGATCTCATCAAGGCCATGGAGGAATGGGCCGAGCGGCGGGAGTATCTGGCCGAAGACCGCACCAAACTGGCCCAATTCCGCACCAAGCTGGCGGAGGAACGGACCGCTCTGGCCCACCGCCGTACCCAATTGGCGGAAAATCGCACCAAACTGGCCAGCGGTCGCACGGAGTTGGCCGAGACCCGAACCGAACTGGCCGAGAAGCGCACCGGGTTGGCCGGGGACCGGACCCGGTTAGCCGAGAAACGCACTGAGCTAGCCGAGGGCCGCACGGAGTTGGCCAACCGGCGCACCAAACTATCCGACAAACGCACCGAACTGGCCGAGAAGCGCACCGAACTGGCTGAGAAGCGGACAAACCTGGCGGAGGGGCGCAACGTCCTGGCCCGGAGCCGCACCGATTGGGCCCAGAGCCGCACCGAATGGGCGGAGATGCGCAATAAGCTTGCCGAAGTCCGCACCCGCATGAGTGGGGGCCGCACCGGTCTGGCCCAGGCCCGCACCAATCTGTCCCAATATCGCACCATCCTGGCCAAGCAGCGCACGGAACTTTCTTATTTAAGAACCGGCCTGACCTTTATCGCCATTGGCACCATCTTCACCCGCATGTTCGGTTTGGGCTACTGGTCCATCATCGATGCGATCATCACCCTGACGGGTCTTGCCAGCATTGCCATGGCGGTCAAACTGTTCATCAAATCCTACCGAGTGGAAAGAAAGCTGTTGCCCCAACTGGAAAAGGAGATGGCCCCGGAGGCGGTGGAGAAGCGGCTGGAAGAGGCCATTCAGTCCCACCGTTTCAGTAACTTTTAGCCGGCCTGATTTCGCTCGGGGCGGTCAAAATGCAGCCGCCTCGCCCTTCAGGGCGGGGAGACCACGGATCTCCATTATTTATTAACGGAAGCATGAAAGGGGTTCCATCTTTATCCCCTCTCCCCCTCGAGGGGGACGACACCGGGTGGGGGGGAATTTAATCTTTTTTCCGCTCCCATTAATATTCTGTCTCATGAGAGGGTCTTGCAAAAGTGTGGTTAAACCGGTTAAGGCGTCTTTTCTTCCTCCCCACGGGGGGAGGGGGGCGTCAGTCGTTGGTAACTATTGGATAAAACATAATTATTTTCACTACCCCCACCCGGTGTCGCCCCCTCGAGGGGGAGGGAACAGGTCAATAACGTTGATTTCGCCATGGATATGACTTTTGCAAGAGGCTTATGAGACTTCCTCATTTACCCAAGATGACGATTAGACAAAGAATCATCGTGTCGGCCGTGATCCAGGCGATCATGATCTGTGTCATCGGCTTGTTCGTCTATTTTTCGTTTGAAGATGTTTTATCAAAATTACGGTCCATAGAAAGAATAGATGATATCAATATTGCCCTTCTGGAGATGCGCAAGGCGGAGAAGAATTACTTCTTATATAACGACATTAATGCCTTGAAAGAATCGGCCAAGCTGGGTGAGGAAGAATATCAGATTCTTTTGTCATCAAAACCCTTTATGGGGTCGATCTTGCGCGGCCCGGGCCGGAAGAACTATGATCGCTTACTGGATATCCTCAAGGAATACCGCTCCCTGGTGAATAACCTCGTGGACGGCAAGGCGGCTCCCCGGGATTTCGGGGAGGAGCTGAGGAGCCGGGGGCAGGAGTTAACCCTGGTATCCGAGGGGCTTCTCAAACTGGAGAGGGAAAATGTCAGCCAAACCATAAATAACAACGTCATAATGCTGATAGCCGCACTGGGAATTATTTTTCTTATTCAGTTAGTCCTCTGGCAATACTTTTTCAGGCTGATTATCGAAGAACTGAATATCATGGCGCGCATGATTAAAATAGTGTCCGAAGGGCGGTTCCAGGAGGTGGCGGTGAAAACCATCTCACCCCATAATGAAATCGAAATAGCCATTAAGGCCATCTCGGACATGGCCGGGCAACTGGCAAAGCGTGAAGAAGAGATGCTGCAAGCCGGGAAGCTGGCCTCCCTGGGGGTCATGATCTCCGGCGTCGCCCATGAGCTGGGCAATCCCCTGAATAATATCTCTTTGATGGCTCAGACCTACCTCAGCATCTATGATATGCTGGGGGATGAAGAGAAAAAGATCTATATGGGGGATATTTATAACCAGACGGAGCGGATCCACAAGATCGTTGAAAAGCTGTTGGATTTCTCCCGCCAAAAGAAACAAGAGCTTAAGGAGGCGGAGTTAAAGGATATCATCGACATCAGCCTCCTCCTGGTGGACAACCAATTGAAACTGGCCGGGGTAAACCAACACGTGGTCCTGGCCCGGGACCTGCCCCCCGTTTACGTGGACGCCTCCCAAATCGAGCAGGTTCTGGTCAATCTGTTTATTAACGCCATTCAAGCCATGCCCAAGGGTGGAGACTTGTTCATCAGCGCCGGTCACGACTCAGAGACCAGCAATCTCATCCTGGAGGTCAGGGACACCGGGACCGGCATTCCCCAAGAGATTTTGCCCAACATTTTCGATCCGTTCTTCTCCACCAAAGGCACCAAGGGCACTGGTTTGGGCCTTTCCGTGAGCTACGGAATCATCCGGGAGCATCATGGCGATATTTTCGTGGAAAGCAAAGAGGGCAAAGGGACCAGATTCATCATCAAGTTACCCTCACTAACCGGATAAGGGGGCGGAAGATGGCAAAAAAAATTCTCGTGGTGGACGATGAAAAGATCGTATGCGACATGGCCAAAGCCATTTTGCAAAACGAAGGCTATGAGGTGGAGACCTTCACCGACAGCCAACTGGCCCTGGAAGCCCTCCAGCATACGCCCTATGATCTCGTGGTCACCGATTTAATGATGGGACAGATCAGCGGCATGGATATCTTGCGGGAAGTGAACCGTCTCTATCCGAACACCAAGGTGATCATGTTGACCGCCTACGCCACCCTGGACGCCACCATCGAGGCCATCCGGGAACGCATCTTCGACTTTTTTCCCAAGCCGGTGAAGATCGAGGCATTGAAACAGTCGGTAAAAAAGGCCCTGGGAGATTGAGGGGCCCCCGGGAGGTCCTGAGCGGCGAGGCCCTCTCACCTGGTGCGCCCCTACAAAAGATTCTTCTGCTTTTGACGGCAACTTGGTATTAAATGGAATAATGCTCAAGGCGGGATGCGCTTCGCTTTCCCGCCCTACGGGCTACGGGCTAATTTACCGGGACGAGAAGGTCTTTTCTCCCTCCCCCTGAGAGGGGGGAGGGCTGGGGTGGGGGTGATTAGAAACGGTTTTCGGTTTTCAGTTTTGGAGATTTAAGGGTAATGCTGTTCATTTAGACACCAGGAGCTGATGCGAAGTGATTTCTTTGGTCATTCTGAGGGAGCCGAGGCGACCGAAGAATCTCTAAATACGAGATGCTTCGCTTCGCCATGCATGACCAAAAAATGTAGGATAGGCTCGAGCCCACCAATTCCTTAGAAAAGAACCGCTTAAGTGAACCGTATGGACTTCAGGGAAAGAGCAAGGGCGGCTACGGCCGGCCCCGGCCAACCGCTAACTTAACTAAAACGCAGGCCCGGGGAAGATCCCGGCCTGCGTTTTGTTTTTTCCTGGGATAGAAAAGTTCAGGATTTCCTTTGAAACCCGGGTGGAAGATCCAATGACCACCATAAGAAATTTCAACCGGCAGTTTGCACTTGATAAAACTGAGATCCAGGCCGTCGATTGGGCATGGCCATTTGAAAGCGGCTTCAATTTGTGGAATGTGGTGAATACATATACCAGGGCGGCGGAATTTCCCGGCCTGAACGCTGAATCGAGCCACCGGATGCAGCGTGTGGGGGGACAAATTTTGGCACTCTTAAAGTGAACGACAATGGCCTCCAGAGGACGAATTTCTGATGGAGGCCAGTTTTTTTAATTTTTTAGAAAAGATAATGAATCCCAAACCATGCTACTGACCGTTTGGCTTTCTCCCTGATCTCTTGACAAATTGTAGTTCTGTATGGCAATGTGGTTTAGAATTTGTCAATTTTCCCAATATCAATCTTGGGGGAAGTATCGTGAATTCAGCAAAAGATTCTGGTTCTGCCTCTTTGAAATATCCCAAGCCAAAAATTCTTCTGATTGATCTGCCAGAAGAAACAGAGGGTATCCTACGGACAGATGGATACAATGTTACAACGGGCAGTTTCGGAACACCCTATAAGGTTAAGAAAAGCGATAATTTATATCCAGTTATTACAAACGGTAATCTTCCATTTAACGTATCTGAACAAGAAGTTGTTGTGATTAATCTTTTGATTACTACTATTTTAGATGGGCCGAAAGGGGATAAAGAAACTCCTGATAGTGAAGACGATTGGTGGGCCAGTTGCAATCTTGGCTTAATTGACCCGAGACAAAAGCTCATAGCCTCAGTTAGAGATGATTTTAATAGGATTTATTTACATGGCGGACTTTTCATAGTTTTATCTTCTCCACATGTCTTGCAGAAAACTATGGTTGGGCGGATCGTTAGAGAATATGGAAGTGAGTTTAATAAGACAGAAGATATTTATTTTAATATATGGTCATTTCTTGATATTACACATAACCTCAACGTGAATCCTGGACAAGGTGAAGAAGTTATCATTAATGAATCACCTTTTTCTCAAATTCTTTCTGAATATATTGAGAGAGTAGTATTTTTATGCACTTTCAACTCTGACGAGCGGTGGGAGAGTTATTCAAAATATAATTGGATTCCTTTGGCATTAACAAAATTCAGAGAAACTGTAGCAGCAGCCATAGTTTCCAAAAATCAAAAGGGATCAATACTAATTTTTCCTCAACTTCGTGATAAACCTCACTTTGTCTCTAAATTGCTCAAAGAGATTTTACCTGATTTCTGCCCGCATTTATTTCCTTTTGCAGAAGGGATGATCTGGAACCAGAAATTGGAATATGAACACCCCAAGGTTCTTGAACTTAAAGCTAAAATGGAAGAGGTCCATGAGGAAGCAAAGAGACAAGTGGGTGCACTTGAACAGGCGATTGAAGAAGAACGAGCCGCTATGAGATTCTTGCATGACCTGATTACCGGAACAGACCGGACGCTTGTAAAAGCAGTCAAAAAAACGCTTGAAGTTCTCGGCTTTAAGCAAGTCATAGATGTTGATGAAGAGATGGAAAAAAAAGGAAAAACAGGGCAAAAGGGTGAAGATTTGCGGATACTTGATGATTCGCCCATTTTACTTGTTGAGGTTAAGGGAATAGCCGGTCTACCAAAAGATGCTGCCGCCCTCCAAAGCTTGAAGTATTTGGCTCCACGGATGAAGGAATGGAGCCGAACGGATATTCAGGCACTATCGATTATAAATCACCAAAGGAATTTGCCTCCATTGGAGAGAGACAACACAACTACTTTCCGAGGCGATATTTTAACGAACGCAGAGGAGCATGGATTTGGCCTGCTTACTACGTGGGATCTTTTCCGGCTCACACGTGGTTACCTAAAGAATGGATGGAAGTATGAACATATTAAGCCACTATTTTATAAGCATGGTCGCATCAAGCCAATCCCGGGACATTATGAATTTTTGGGAAAAGTAGAAAGTTTTTGGCAGAAAGCTGGGGCTGTCGGTGTGAGATTAACAGCGGCAAGACTCAACCTTGGAGACCTTATAAGTTTTGAGTGCCCCGTTGAATTTGAAGAGCAGAAAGTGGAGTCTCTTCAAGTCGAAAACACACAGGTGACCCTCGCTGAAGTTGGTAATTTAGCAGGTATCCGACCCATTTTTCCATAGAACAACTAAAGAAAGGTGTTAGAGTCTTCCGAGTGAATGGTTAGTTTAAATCTTCAACACCTGGTGAGGCTATCAGGTTTTTTTCTCACTGGGGCTGGCCAATTGACCAGAAAATTCCTTAGCCAGGCGCAACACTTCTCCCGTTGAGTAAGAACCGTCCGAGGCTGTTGAGTGGGGGTTAATTCAAATTAAAATATGTGGAGTAATACTGGTTTGGAAAAAAAGGTGAAACCAAAGTGTAATATTCTTTCAGAAATATCTTCATTTCATTATAAATACTACTCAGTGCAATAATTATGGTGCATTTATGCCGGAATAGTGTAAATAATTATGCATGAAAACGAGCACTCATTCAGGTTCCGATGCAAAAACAGGCCATATCCGTCAATTGGCTGTGAAGGCCGTATTGTCCGGCAAAAAGCAGGTAGAAGTTGC
>Ga0208191_1000588_pt1 | contig 24321 bp, 18 predicted proteins | sample June2015DPH_13_5_FD_184709 | JGI IMG/M metagenome (GOLD analysis project Ga0208191, IMG submission 184709) | Peatland microbial communities from SPRUCE experiment site at the Marcell Experimental Forest, Minnesota, USA - June2015DPH_13_40... | ecosystem: Environmental > Terrestrial > Soil >... | reverse complement strand
TTTGCCGCCCCGCTGGATCACTTGGACGGTGGAATGATAACCCATGCTTGGCCTCCCCGCCGGAAGTGCGGTCAGAGGCTAATATATCATAGCTGTATAGCTAAGACAAGAAAATTTCTTAATTTTTCGATTTTCTTGATTTTTTCACAGCTTCTTTTTGTCGGGATGTATGCGACCAGGGACGATATGATGATATACGGACCCCACAAACGCGAGATCTCCATGGCAGACTATGTGAATATCTGGATTGGTCGTACCATCGGTAAGATCTATCGGCTCCTGTTCGAATGGTGGCTTGACGTTCCGATGGCGAGAAGGGCACAAGAGAGGTTCGCTCAGGAGATTCGTGAAGCGTTGCCTTTTCTCTTCGCCGAATGTGGGGGCCAGATCGTACCCAATGAGGGCATCCGATTCCCTCCTGGGGGTGGTTACTCCTATGTGACGATTGCCATTGAGCACCTGCTGCTCCGCTTCTGTCGTGGACGCGGGGAGTTCCGTGTGCATGTTGCCTCCCGGCTGGACTTAACAAGAGACCGGAGCGACTGGAAGGACGTGGAGCTCGAGCTCTCCGTGCTCGACAGGTCGGAAGAGAGCGAGTCATCGACGTCGATTTCCAGCTTCCGCACCGCTGGCCGAGTGCTGCAAGCTGAGCTGAGCAGTTTGCTAGAGGCAACATCGGAAGGACAGTGGGACCTCGTCAAGCGCAAGGTGAACGCGCGCTTCCCCCCCTCTGCTTAGAATACGTTAGAACGGAGGAGGGCGCTTGATCAGGGCAGCGGGTATGTACAAGCGCAGACTTTGCGCATTTCAAAGTCCGGGTTCTTAAGTTGATAAACGTCGACTTCTTGTAAACAAATAGGTGCGCCACCCGCCACGCGCGATCTCTCAGCCGCGATCTTCCGGATTACCTGGCCTCCGGTCCGCCTGCATGACCTGTGGTTCCGAGTCTGCTATAATCCCGGCTCTCGAAAGGGTCAAAACCTATGCGCATCATCTCCCGCACCATTCTACTGTTTGTTCTAGTTGTCGCGATCTCGGGTCCTCTGGCAGGGCAGTTACCGCAGGCGACGGTTGATCGTATCGACGCCATTGCGACCAAGGCCTTGGCCGATACTGGGGCTCCCAGCGCTTCGGTTGCTGTCGTGAAAGACGGCAAGGTCGCCTATGTTAAGGCTTACGGAAACGCCCGCCTGGAGCCCGCCACTGCTGCCAGTCCGGAGATGCGTTACAGTATTGGCTCGGTCAGCAAGCAATTCCTGGCTGGCGCGCTCCTGCTGCTCGTTCAGGAAGGCAAGCTCTCGCTCGACGATCGGGTGGGGCGTTTCTTGCCTTCGTTGACGCGCGCGAGCGACATCACCCTTCGCCAACTCCTTTCACATACCTCGGGGTACCAGGATTACTACCCATTGGATTACGTAGCTCCCTTCATGCAGGAGCCCGTCACGGCGGAGGGCATCCTGGAGCGCTGGGCTAAGAAGCCGCTGGATTTCGACCCGGGGAGCGAGTGGCAGTACAGCAACACCAACTACGTGGTCGCGGGACGCATTCTCGAGAAGGTCGCGGGCATCCCGCTCATGGCCTTCCTCGAAAGTCGGATCTTCCGCCCGCTGGGCATGCAAAGCCCGATTGATTTGGACGCACACCCCCTGACCAGTTCCGACGCTGCCGGCTACACGCGCTTCGGCCTGGGACCGCTACGCGCGGCCCAGGCGGAAGCGCGGGGCTGGCTGTACGCCGCAGGAGAGTTGGCGATGACGGCGCGTGATCTGGCGGTGTGGGATCAATCCTTGATGGAGGGAAAACTGCTGAAGTCCGCCGCGCTTCAGGAAATGATGAAACCGGCGCGACTCAAGAACGGCGCACCCATCAACTATGCTCTGGGAGTGGGCATATCCAACGCCTCGGGACATCCAAGGCTGGAGCACGGTGGTGCGGTGTCGGGTTTCGTCAGTGCGAACGCCGTATGGCTCGATGAAGGCATTGCCGCCGTCGCTCTGACCAACCTCGACGGGTCGGGCGCCGCCAGGGCCATCGTCAATCAGATTGGAGCATGGCTTCTGGCGGAAAAACTGGACCCGCGAGCTGCGCAGCCACTCGAGCAAGCGCGCCAAGTCTTCAGCGACCTGCAGCAAGGGCGGATCGACCGTTCGCTTCTGACCTCCGATGCCGATTCTTATTTCACCTCCCAAGTGCTGGCCGACGCGGCGGCGAGCTTGAAACCCCTCGGAACGCCCCAAAGCTTCAAGCAAACCAGCTTTGGGCTGCGTGGCGGTATGACGTATCGAAATTTCCGCCTAGGGTTTGCTTCGGGAAAATCTTTGGACCTATCGACGTTCTCTACCCCCGACGGCAAACTCGCCCAGTACCTGATCCAGTAACGTGATCTCGGCATTCTGTGGAAGCCGCCCTTCCGTGTGGAAATCACTGATTTCCTTCACCCGGGCGCGAATGAATTGGTGGTGAGCGTGGTCAACCTGTGGCCCAACCGACTGATCGGCGACGACCAGTTGCCGGACGACTGCGAGTGGATACCACCTTCAACTCCCGGAAATCCCACTCCCCGCAACTATGGCGCGGTGCTCGCCCGCTGGCCACAATGGCTCCTCGCGCACCAGCCCAGCCCTACAGGACGCCTGACCTTTACAACCTGGAAGCATTGGACTAAGGACGATCCGCTCCTGGAGTCGGGCCTGCTTGGCCCGGTTTGCATAAGCGCCAAGGCTGTAGTGGTTGTTGGGTAATGGGCGCAAGCAAGACAGCCCAGCCTTGGGGAGAGTCCTCAGGGAAGTCTTTGGTTCTATTGCCGGGTGCAAGTTGGAATTCCAACCACACGCGGCAGGGTAAAACACGGGCTTTGAACCCACTCAGGGGGTCAAAAAACGTCGCTCAGGTTATGCGTACTTGTGCCTGTTGGAAATCCAAACCAAGACAATTAGAGAGGCGTTGCCTCACACTGACGAGTTGCCGCTTGTATCTTGGGTTTTTGGTTTTCTTCTACGTGATCGACTGTTTTGCGGGTGAGGAGGAGTGCCGAGACCCGCTGTCCGGCGTGACCTGTAACCGAAAATCTGGTATGCTGAGTCTATGCAGATCAAAGTGGAGTTGCCCGATGATATCGCGCGGCACGCCGATCCGGGCCACGAGGCCCTCGAAGCGCTCGCCATCGAGGGCTACCGCTCGGGGGCGCTGACGCATTACCAGGCCAGCCAGTTGCTCGGGTTGTCGCGTTTCGAGTTCGACGGTTTTCTAAAAGACCGTAACGTCTACGACCACGCGTATGATGCCGAGGATCTGGAGCAGGATCTGGAAACCCTACGGCAACTTGAAGCCGGAGGCCTGTTGGGCCGGCCATGATCGTCGTCGTAGCCGATACCTCTCCCCTCAACTACCTTATTCAGATCGACTGCCAACACTTACTACCTGCTCTGTTTGAGCGGGTTTTGGTTCCGGTTGCGGTGGTGACGGAACTGGATCACCCCGGCGCGCCGGCTGTGGTGCGAGCCTTTCTGGGCCAGATGCCCGAGTGGATTGCGGTTCGGCAAATCCGATTGGCGCCTGACACGACGCTGGCCGGGCTCGACCTCGGCGAAAGGGACGCGATCCAACTAGCTAAGGAGGAGCATGCAGACCTGCTCCTCATGGATGAGAAGATGGGCGTGCGCTTGGCGCGGCGGCAGGGTCTAACAGTCATCGGCACGCTTGGCGTCCTGGTGCAAGCGGCCCAGTATGGCCTCGTCGATATAGATGCGGCGTTTGCGCGCCTGCGAGCCACTGATTTTCGCTGCACGCCTCAGCTATTCGAACAGGCCAGGCAACGAGCTCAGGCAAAAGGGAGAACGTCGTAAGCACCAGCGCGCAGCGGGGTAGCGCAGAGTCTCGTATTCCAGAGACTCTGCGGCTCTTCCTTCAAATTCGCGTTCGTTCATCCGCCGGCAACAGTACTGGGGGTCTGACAGCTTGTCCATACTGACCATTGTGTATGAGATGCATACTTTGCCGAGAGAAATTAAATTGCATTCTAACTTGAAGTCGTATAATATAATACTTTAAGTTGATATGTCACTGCTTTTCCGACATGAATTTGCCGAATTGGGGGGGGACGTGTTATTCAATTGCCCTGAGCTCGACGTTGCGGAGCTTAGTGTAATCGATTCAATCAATAAGCTGCGTGAAAATCTCAGCTACGCCGTTGGGACATCTCGCAAGTGGACCGGTCTGCTAAGAAGGAACTTGTTCGCGCGCGCGATTCGTGGCTCCAATAGCATAGAGGGATATCAGGTAAGCGTTGATGACGCCGTGGCGGCGGTTGAAGGTAAAGAGCCCATGGACGCCGAGCATGAAACGTGGGCGGCAGTAACGGGCTATCGCTCAGCCATGTCGTACGTTCTTCAGTTGTCAGATGACCCTTATTTCTCGTACTCCTCCGATCTCCTGAGAGCCTTGCACTACATGATGACGCAGCACGATCTCTCCAAGAATCCTGGAAAATGGAGACCGGGACCAATTTGCGTTCGAAATGAAGAACGAGGAGAGATTGTTTATGAGGGTCCGGACGCCGAGGAGGTTCCGATGTTGATCCGAGACATGGTGACCTCTTTAAACGACGGGAAGCCTGTGAATCCACTTATTCGAGCTGCCATGGGTCACCTTAACCTTGTGATGATCCACCCATTCTCCGATGGTAATGGCAGGATGGCCCGCTGTCTCCAAACCTTGATTCTGGCTCGCGAGAGGATTCTTGGAGCGATGTTTTGCAGTATCGAGGAATACCTAGGCCGCAACACTGAAAACTACTATTCCGTACTCGCAGAAGTGGGGGGCGGTAGCTGGAGCCCTGGTCGGGACACACGGCCCTGGATTCGATTTTGCTTGACGGCTCACTACCGCCAGGCAACAACCGTCCTGCGGCGCACCAAGGAAATGCACCGCTTGTGGGACGCACTGGAATTTGAGGTACAGAAGCACCGCTTGCCCTCCCGAGTTATTCCTGCCTTGGTGGATGCGGCAATTGGCTTCAGGGTACGCAATGCGACATACCGCGCCGGAGCCGAAGTGTCCGAGGTGGTAGCCGGTCGCGATCTGAAGTCTCTAGCTGATCTGGGCCTAATCGTAGGGCAGGGAGAAAGGCGCGGCCGCTACTATCTGGCATCTGAAACCCTGGCAAGAATTCGAGAAACCACCAGAGAGCCACGGACCGTAATGCCCGATCCTTTTGGAGAAAGCAACGCGCTTTCACTCGTGTCGCCGATGACGTAGTGACGCTTTATTTCGCCGAATCTATCCTTGTGGTAGCCGCCGTCAAATCGGTTATAGCGCCCGTCTGCGTCGAGAATGATATCCTCGTTCGGAACCTTGTCCCCCCTGCGTTTGCGGCGAAGCTCGCGGCGGGCGTACGCTTCCATATGGGTGATTCTCTCGCGCACCTTGAAATAGCCATAGACCATCTGCGGGAATTCTGAGCGAGGATAGCCAAAGACCGTTATCCGTGATGTCAGAAACGCAGCGCATGGCAAAGTGGGTCCGCCCTCTCCCAAGGGGAGAGGGTGGACCGCGACGGCGCTTTCACCAGCCGTCGCGGGCCGGGTGAGGGGTTAGTTGCGGGGCGAGCACGGCTCAGACAGGCTCGGCCCAAGCTGCTCAATGGAAACGAATAATGCGTCGAGTTTCTGGAGAGCCTTTCGGTAAGACGAAGAAAATGCAATCGCCAACCTTGATGACTCGCCTGAAATCTGTGCGGCAAATGCCCCAAGTCGGGGGCCAGGTCCAGGACTTCTCCGTGTCCAACGTGACGTTGCGAGCGCTAGCGAACGGGCGGCTAGCCTCGCGCAGGAGCAGGTTTGCCTAAGGCGACGTCCTCGAGCACCACCCGGCGGAACACTTCGGCGTCGCCAAAGCGTTTGCGGGCGTCCAGGATTTCGATGCCCGCCATGCGGCCGTCCGCCGCGTAGTCCACCGCTATACCTTCGGCAACGTGCTCGGTGGTCACAGTGGTTTCGATGAAGCGGATATAGAGGGCGTCCACTTCGCTGTCATAACTGATCGTCATAGCTCGAAGCCCCCTGCTTCAAAAACAATGTGCACCCCTAGCCGTTACCAACCTTGTGGTGGCCAATTCTCCAGGCGTACTCCGGTTGCTTGCGCGAGAACGCCAAATGCCTTCACCATCTTGCGGAAGGAGCGGCACCTTTTGTGAACCTCGGCGAGGTCAACTTGTGCAGTAAGGGCGGCTTGGTCAACCGTGGGCGAATAAAAGCTACCGGGGACCATGCGCGCCTGGAGAGCCCCTTTTGCATTCCGAACTGTTTCTGGCGTCGGATGTGAGATTGCGACGCGAGAAATGCCGCGTACTCCTCTCAGCGATTCGATTGCCGAAATAAACCACGCCTCATATTCGCGCGTAACCGCCACGGCCTGACAGGGAATCGGGCCCGCTTCGGCCTGTGCCCATCTCTGCACATCGGGGCCAATGATGCACGCAGGTTCCTCGTCGCTGTCGAATAAGATGATTATTCCAGCGCAATCCGGCGTTCCCAGAGCTAGCCTTACTGACCGTCGCACCGACCCCTCCGTCGTCAGTTCAGACCGTTTCCTCCGAAACGGGCGGACGATTTGAAAGCCGTATTGTTGGGCGGCAGCCTGCAACCTACGCAACAGGACAGGGAGGGCCTCAACCTCCCCGTATCCTTCGACGAGAGGCTGTATTACCATCAAACCTCCTCAAACAGGTCGACATCTGGGCGATTCAGTTCTTGCGGCGCCGGCCCTGGCTCGAGGGCTTCCGAACGGAGCAGTTCCCCGGCCCCCATCAAATGGGCGCCTAGAGCTCGTTTTGCGTTTTCCGATATTTCTTCGACGTGCGTCGCCCCTTCTCGCCAAACCACACTGCGGATGTTCTTGTCCTCTATCCATTTTGCATCGAGTATTTCCGGGCTCTGAGTGCTGACTACCACCTGCATCGTTGCCGCCGCATGTCTCAGCGCATCGAGTATCGCCCCTGCAGCACCAGGATGGATTGACGTCTCGGGTTCATCAATGAATATGAGCGAAGGCTTGCGAACCTGAAATACAGCCAGCAATAAGCCAAGCGCTCTGAGCGTCCCGTCCGACATGCTATACGCTTCGAACGTGGCTCTCTTTCTGTCACCCCACCCTTGGCTGAATTCGATTGCCAACTTCTTGCCATGCTGAACTGTGTCCAAACCCAAAGTATTCGGCACAATTGCCGAAAGAATCTCCTCAATTCTCTTGGTGCTCTCGGGCGAACGACGTTCGATCTCTTCAAAGACGCTTGCGGCGTTTCGTCCGTCCGCCCTCAGGTCCGTTCCACTCTCCGGGTCTTGCATTTCACGCAAGGCCGCTGGGTCAATGGCGTAAACTTTCATTCGACTCAAACTCTGCTGGACGCCCTCAAATGGTAGAACCCCCCCAAGCAGCGGCATGGCGAGAGATGAAGGCGAGAAGAACTCCATTTTGGGCAAGCCAATGATGTTGGACTTTGCTTCGTTCTTGCGTCTGTCGAACCAGCGGGTCTCGCCGTCCCTGCTGTGAAGAACGCACTGCTCGCGCGAAACCTCAAAATCGTAGTTCCGGAGGGGACTGACTTCGAAGGCATATCGAACAGAGGCCCAATAGCCAGCGATCTCCACAGAAAGATTCTCGACGTATTGCAGCCATTCTGCTAACCTCAAGACAACCCCGAAGCCCAATTTCCGTGGCCTGCCCCCATCTGGAGATTGCGTGCGGACGCTGGTTATCCCTCCGCGCCGGTCGATTACATCTCGCAGCGGGGAACTCATCGCTTCCGATATGAACGCGAGGGCATCTCCGATATTGCTCTTTCCTGCCCCGTTGCGTCCGACCAGGAACGTCGGGTTGTCGAATTCAATTCGGACGTCTGAAAGGCTGCGAAAGCCCTTCAGAATCAAGCTGCGCACTACAGCTTCCATCGCCTATTCTCCGAACAAAGAATAACACCTAAAGCATCCCTTGCGAATACCATCCAGAACCAAAGTGCGGCGAAATCCTTGCGGAGCCTCCCCAGGACGTGTCGGAAGCCGAAGGCAGGGCTGCGCCACGTGCTTCTGGATGATCTCAGAAGGATCGGCTACCTCAACCTCACTAACTGGCATGGCTAAGGAGCGAGGTAGTGTGGACCTGATTTGAAGGCCCGCGGTTCGACGAGCAATCCGCGTAAGAAGCCGCGGACCTTGGGAAGCAGGTCCGGGCTACGCTTGCTGCGCCATTAATGCAGAAGCCTCATTTCCTGAGAAGCGAAACTCCGATGCGCCACCCCGCTCAGCAATCGACGACCCGCTGCTCGAAGGTGCGGAAAGACGGGCAGCGATAACTTAAGGTCTCGAGTCTCAACGACCGCGCAATCTCGGCGCACACTTGGTCTGTGTATTCGAGTCTTGCGTCTGAGAGCAATTGCCTCAGCCTTTGCTTCGGGTATTCGAAGTCTTCGAGCGTCCCTTGCACTTCAGCAACCGCCCTGCCTCCTCTTTTTATGGCGACGGCATTGACCCCTTCCGCCACATCCGCGAGCAGCCACGTTTCCACTTCTCGACGGATGATACACACATGAACCCCTTGAGAGAACGCCCAACGTCGCTCTTCAACCTTCCGGGTCAACTCTTCTTCTATGATTTTGGGGTCCTTGCCGCCTGGGTCCCGAATAACAAAAGCCTTCTCGACCGCCCGCCCCTCCACTGCGTAATCTAAGGTTTTCAGATGAATTAGAAGATTCTTCCAGAGGTCGTCCTTGCCATAACACGGACGGGAAATTACGGGCACGTCTCGGCCCAATATTCGCGGGATCAGCTCGCGCAATACCGCTACATCATACGGCCCTTCGACGACAATTCCGTACGCGTTAGCTGGCACCGCCGAGCGCCCCCGAGTAGTATAGGCTTCCCAGGCCGATTTCCTCTTCCTGGAGGAGCTTTCGCAAGTGCTCCCTATCACCTGGACGTGTGACGGTCGCGGCGCCCTCGCGCTTTTCAAGCACGATCAACTCATCAAGATTGAATTGGTCGACTAGGTGCGGTGAGTGCGTTGTCATGATCACCTGCGGACATCGTGCGGGTGGCAATTCTTGTTGGACTTGTTTGAGCAATTCGACGAAGGTCACAAGCAGTCGCAGGTGCAGATGATTCTCCGCTTCTTCAATGAGCAGGAGCGGAGAGGCAAGTTCAGACGGACTGTAGATGAGGGAAAGCAAAGCGATGAAAACCAGCTCGCCGTCCGACATTTGATTGATGGAGGTTGTGCGCTTCAAATATTTCTCGCGCGTGGCAGCGAAGACATTTCCTTGTTGCGTCGGCTCCGTAAAGAGCTTCTCCAATTCAGGGAGCACGTCCCTTGCTACTCTTGCGATTCTTTCGAATTCGTCATCATGTCGCGTCTGGAGAGTCATCAGCCAGGAGGAGAAATTCTCGCCATGCTCCTGGAGAAAGGGTGCAGCCCAGCTCTGATTCGCACTCCTCATGCTGCTTGGGATGAGGCTGTAAAAGCGCCACTTGAGGATGTACTCGCGTAAGGCATTCCCCTCCCAATCGGTCCTTTCAAATTCAAGCGCCGACCTGTCCGGAAAGCCTACGTCGCCGAGGCTGGCGCCTTTCAAACTGGCGAACTGTCTCTGTCCCGCGGGGTTGTTTATTAGATTCCTCTCGCCCTCGGCTGTGGAAACCTTTAGGGACTCCTCTTGTATGATGCTCCGTCCGTAGGGATCACCGACCGTCTCAATACGGTAGCTCCACTTTGCGCCTTCTTTCGGCCGCAAGGGCGGCCAGCCCTCACCTTCCAGCGCAATCGAAATCAGCCTTGAATCGGCGCCTTTCCAAGCCAGATCCTCAAAGCCACTGCCGAAACTGAGGATCGCATTAGGCAGACCGTAGGTTCCCGCAGCGGGAGCAACCGTACGCGAAAGGAGACGAAATACGTCAATAAGGTTGCTCTTTCCCGACATGTTCGGCCCCACCAGGACGTTGAGCCGGCCCATGTCGATCGAAACATGCTTGAAGGATTTGAAGTTCTGGACGTCTAAATTCCGGATCATGGGCTCCCCCGCAGCTACCAGCTTAGCACATCAGGACCTTTGCCTCTGCTGGTTCGTCTGATCCCTACCCGTTCTTCGGCCACTCGTAGGTATGGGCTTTGACCGCGCGGTAATTCTCGTCGAGGAGCGGTTCGAGCAGCAGGATGGCGGCGATGCGGCGGGCCATCTCCTGCACCCAGCGGACCTCATCTTTGGTCATCGGGCGGCCCAGCAGTTTTTCCTCGCGGTAGGAGAGCCATTTCTTGACGACCTGGTAGCCGCCGATGGTGTACTCCCAAACCCGCAGCGGGATGTTCTTCCAGTAGGCCACGTCGTTCAAGTACACGTCGCAGGTGCGGTCGCCGAGCATTATCTGTCGTTCCTCGGGTGTGTAGTCTCGTTCGATGAGTCTGCCCTTCCCCGGCATGGTGACCCCGCCCTTGCCCGCGTGACCCCAGCCGGCGGTCACGGCGAGATCGTTAGTTTCGTCGAGAGCCTTGCCGTCCATGCGGGTGGGCACGCCGATTCTCTGTAGGGGCGGCCCTTGTGCCCGCCCGGCCAGGGCGCCCACAAGGGGCGCCCCTACATCGAACGGCGCCTCCGTGTCGAGCAGCGCGGCGATCTTCCGGCCCAGCGCCGCCGAAGCCAGCAGCAATTCCTTCGAGTCCGGCAGCGGAATCCGCGGCCAGTTGGATCTCAGCCCAGCGATGTGTTCGTTGCGATATGCTCGGGAGTGCAGGATGGCAATTGTGTGGTAAAAAGGACTGGCCATCTCGCCTCCTGTTGCCACCTTCCCAATGTAGTGGATTAACGACTCACTCGCGTTTGGCCGGGCCCCCTCCCTCAAGTCTATAACGCCGCTTGGCGGGTAACCCGGGATCAAAGATTTGTGCTGCGAAGCGGAATCCAGGTACAACGGGAAGCCACGCGCGCCGCTGTCCATCGAGTTAAGGTCGCACAGCGTACAACAGAAGAGCGCTGGCTCGATAAGGCTCTTGCGGGTTCTGCCCGTAGTAAACATGAAACCGTTTCCCGCGAAGACATGAGGGAAGTACTCGCTGCGTTTTTCGTCCAGCAGCTTCGTCTCCCCCTCCCAGTAGAGCCACCGCGCGTCGAAGGGCCGGTAGCAGTATCGGACAAGGTTTTGCTCCAAGAAGCCGCGCTCGCAAAGGTAATCGCGCACGGCCTCGGCCTTGAAGCGCGCCGTGCTCGTCATTACCGAGGGACAGACCCTGCGCATTTCCTCGTGGCTCACTTCGGGATCAAAGTACAGCTCCATAAGCTCGAGCAGCCGCTCGCGGTCGATGTCCACTACCACGTCGTCCCGGCTGGTCTTGACACCGGGAAAGGAAACAGGAAAGAGGTCTGGCAGCAGCGGCCACGCCAGATAGCCGGTGTCCACCTGTGCGGGCGCGAAAGGCAAACCAAGCTCCAGCGGGGGCTCGAGTTGCTGGTAAAGGCCCTGGCCGTCCTGCGCGGCGCTTTCGAGCAATTGCTGGCGCTTGGTCTTGCCCCACACATGGCGGAAGCGGATCCCCGTAGCGCCAGCGTCTTGCTGGCTCTTCTCTTTCTCGACCGCCGGGACGGGAGTGGTACGGGCGAGTAACGCGATCGCCGTTCCCACCTGAATGCCTTCCGGGTTGAATTCGGTCGAAAACACACTCGGGTCCGGCTCACCTTCGGGCGTGAGCTTTCCCGTCTTGTACTTATCGCCATTAAGGCAGTCAATCCAAATGCAGTCGAAGGCGTCCAGGTACCGTTCACGCATCCCGGTAAAGGACAGCCCGTCGAGCCAGGAGTAGTTCGAAATGAAGCACACGACGCCCCTGCCGGACATCTCGACGATGCGGCGCTCTGCCATGCGGTAAAAGCGCACGTACAGGTCGTTCAACCCCTGCCCCTGGGGAGCGGGCGCGCGGTTCGTGGTGCGGTAAGCGTTCGTCAAATCGCGCTCTTCCGCCACAGCGACGCCGGCGAATCCGTTGTACGGCGGATTGCCCAGCACCACCAGGATCTTCGCCTGCTGCTTCACGTACTCTGCGGCGTCGCGTTCCTGCTCCATTTCCGGGAAGATCAGGTGTTGCTTGGGGCCCTTGGGCGGCTCCCAGCCGGTCAGTGAGTTCGTGAGGAAGACGGCGACCCGCTCGGGTCCGTATGTGGCGCCCCTTAGGGCGGCACGTGCCGGGCTGAAGCCCGGCGCTACAGCGGCACTTGCCGCGCCCAAGACCGGTATTGCATGCGAAAGCAGCGGGCCGAAGACCTGCGCCGGCGCTCCATCAGAAAGTGGCACACCGAGCTTCTGCAAAAGCAGGCCCAGTTGAAGGTGCGAAACAACGAAAGGCGCGGGGAGAATCTCGAAACCAAAGACGCGCTTTTGCGCCGCTTCTTTCAGGTCACTGGCGGTGAGGCCGTTTTCGCCGCACTCTTTGAGGGTTCGATGAATGCGGTCGAGCACTTCAACCAGATAGGAGCCCGTGCCGCAGCAGGGATCGAGCACATAGACGTTCTTATCGGCAAGACCGAGCGGCAAGCCCAGTTCCTGGCGCAGCACGGTATCGACGCGCTCCACCATGTACTTCACGATCTCGGGCGGCGTGTACCAGACACCGAGTTGCTTGCGCAATTCGGGGTCAAAGGCCTCCAGGAAGGGCTCGTAAAAATACTGCACGGCGTGGCTTTCCTCGAAGTTGCTGAAGAAGGAGGCCCGGTCAACGCGGTTGAGCACGGCACCCGTCCAATTGAGCACCTCGGACAGCTTGAGCGCGTCAAGCTGGTTGGGATTGGCGATCAGCAAGAACAGGCGCGAGATCATGGGAACGCGGAGCGACCAGATCGTGAGCCGCCAGTCGAACCGGTTTCGAGACGTGGGCGGATTGTGGCGGGACCAGAGCACCCAGGCAGAGAAGATGCCATAGAAGAGGGTCTGGACGAGGCTGGAGCGGAAGAAGTGCTCGCCTTTTTCGCCCTCGAACTTCAGGCCCAGGGCTTCTTCGAGCGCGGCGCGGACCGCCCCCAGGGCCGAAAGCTCCACGCCACGGATGGCGGCCAGGGCGTCGCGGGCGTAGGAGGCGAGGAACCAAGCCACGTCCTCGGGTGCGGCGATGGGCGCGCCGTGGCGCATGACGCGCTGGAGGTACTCGACGAAGCGGTCATTCTGTTTCTCCGCCGTCGAGCGCGGCGTGGCCGCTGCCTGCCAAAAGGCTTTCTCGCTCTCCGCCAGCCGGTAAGTTTCCAGGATCGCCGGGTTGCTCTCGGCATCCTGGCCCACCAGGACGAAATCACGGTAGTTAGTGACCAGGACCTGGCGGTAGCGGTTCCAGTACTTGGTCACCTGTTTGGCCTCGGCGGTGACCCAGGCGTCGTCTTTGGTGGGCTTCACCTCAATCGCGCCCCGCGCCGGAAGCTGGCCCGGCAGGGGCTCGGCGTCGGAAAGATGCTCGAACTGCTCAGCCGTGAATAGGCCGCCGTCCGGCTTGCCGGCGCCGCGGTTCGCGAGTTGCAGGACGCACTTGACCTTCGGCTTGAGTTTCTTGCCGACCTCGTTCAGCAGGGTAGCAAGAGGATGATAGTAGGATTCTTCCTCAGCTCCCGCTCCTGTGGAGCGAATGTCGCGCAGTTCCCGTAGGTAAGTTTCAAGTGGCGTCATCAATGAGAGATAGTTACCACAAGCGCGGGGTCGTGGCAAGGGGGTGGAGCGGCCCTCAAAAATTAGGGCTTGACAGGCTCCGGTTTGTAAGCTAGACTGGTAGCGTATGGGTACGGTGTGGAACGCCCGCAAGGACCACAGCCGCCTCAGCGCCTGCACCTGTTCTGGCGGGCAAAAGCCGCCGCGACCGGGGAAAATGATTTGTTGGCAGACGCATTCTGTCAATCATGAACTGTTGAAGGTGGGTTGCCAGTGGGAAAGAATTCTTTTTTGTAGGAACGAAGCGGGAATGTCTATGAAAACAAAAGACCGCTGTGGGAAGCTCGGGCACAAAGCTGGGATGTCGGGTGCGGTCGTAGCGCTGACCCCGCAAGGCGGGGTCAGCAGGGTTGCGGAACCGGCAAAATGCCGATCCCGCAATGCGGGATCGGCCCGATAGCTGGCAGCCCGTCAAGTGGCGGGCCGTACTCAAAAATTCGAAGGAACGAAGCGGGAATGTCCATGAAAATAAAAGACCGCTGTGGAAAACTCGGGAACAAAGCTGGGATGTCGGGTGGGGCCATAGCGCTGACCCCGCAAGGCGGGGTAAGCTCGTTTGGGGAAGCGCCAAAATGCCGATCCCGCGATGCGGGATCAGCGCTACGGGTGGCAGCCCATCAAGTGGCGGGCCGCACTCCAAAATTTGAGGGAATGAAGCGGGAATGTCTATGAAAAGAAGGGGGCTGGGGCTTGGGCACTGGGGGACAAAGGTCTGCCTGCCGCCGGGGCGTTCCAGCATCGCTTGCGCAATTTCTTCGGCGGCTCAAGAGAGCCTACCCACCTTGGAAAGAATTCTTTTTTTCGGAACGAAGCGGGAATGTTATTGAAAACAAAGGGCCGCTGTGGAAGACTTGGGAACGAAGCTGTAATGTTTATGAAAACACAGGTACTTAACCCCTCAAAGCGGGAATGTTATTGAAAATAAAGGCGGTTAATACTCGCCGGATCAAGACAGAGTTCCGATAGGGACAATTTGTACATGATCTAACCCGGGAGGCAAGAGCGTGTCAAAAAGCACCCACATCATTGTTCTCACCGGACTCTTGCTGGGTTCTCTCGCTCTGCCCCGCAACGCGAAGAGCCAAGCCTCGAGCCCCAGTCCCAACTGGCACGAGAACGTGTTCTTCGGCATTCATTACGACCTCCACGCCAACGCCCAGGATACCGAGTTGGGCCGCGAGCTGACCCCGGCGCACTTGCGCGAGCGCTTGCTGAGAACTCGGCCCGACTGGGTGCAGACTGACTGCAAGGGCCATCCCGGTTACACGAGTTGGCCGACCAGCGTCGGCTCCACGTCGCCCGGAGTGGTGAAGGACTCGTTGCGAATCTATCGCGATGTCACCCGAGAGCTGGGGATCAAATTGGGGGTTCACTACTCGGGGGTTTGGGACTCGCGAGCCATCGAGCTCCACCCGGAATGGGCTCGAGTCGATGCCAAGGGCCAACGCGACACCAGGATTACTTGCCGTTTGCACGGATACGACGAGCAACTGATGATTCCCCAGATGATGGAGATCATCGACAAGTACGACGTGGATGGTTTCTGGGTCGATGGCGAAAACTGGGCTGCCCTTCCTTGTTGGTGTGAGCGTTGCCGGGCGGAGTTCACGAGGCGAACCGGCATCAATGAGATTCCCACCCAGAAAGGGCAAACCCACTGGGAAGAGTGGCTGGCATTTCACCGTGATCTTTTCGTCGAGCACGTGGTGAAATACACCCAAGCCGTGCACGCCCGCAAGCCAGGCTGTTTGGTGGTGAGCAACTGGATGTATACGGTCCGTGAGCCTGATGCCGTGAAGGCCCCGGTGGATTACTTGAGCGGTGACTTCTCGCCCAGTTGGGGCGGCGACGTCGCCGCATTCGAAGGCCGTGTGATGGACTCTCGTGAAATGAGCTGGGACCTGATGGCCTGGGGCTTCACGCGAGCCGGCAAGGAAAGTTCACCCTGGGTGTTCAAGCCGGCCTTACACCTGGAACAGGAGGTTTCCGAGGTGGTGGCGCTGGGCGGGGCGGTGATGATCTATGAAAATCCTCAGCGCAGCGGCTGGCTTACCGGATGGCATAATGAAATCATGGCGGAGGTGGGGGAGTTCTGCCGCGCGCGCCAAGAGGCATGCTTTCACTCGAAGACCGTCCCGCAAGCCGCGGTGCTTCATCTGCCGGAACACTTCTACGCGCACAACGAACCTCTGTTCAACTTCGCTGACGCCATCGAGCCGGTGCAAGGCGCACTCCAGGCGCTGCTCGAAACTCATCACTCCACCGATGTCTTGACCGAGGATGCCGCACTCGAGCGAATGAACGACTACAAACTGGTGGTGGTGCCGGAAGAGACACGTTTGAGCGACCAAGTGCTTCTTGCGCTCGATAAGTTCGCTCGTTCCGGGGGCTATGTGTTGATGAGTGGTGAACAGTTGGCGCGGCATTATCCCGCCTTGGTTGGCGCCACGCCTGGCCCGGAGGCTATGGCTGATCGCATTTACCTCCCACTGGGAAGGCGCGCTGTGCCAGTAGGTCCTGTGTGGCAAGCGGTGGTGCCGGCATCGGGCACCGAAGTGTTGCTCCGTCGCCTCAATCAGCAGGAGCCCGGCAAAGATATGACTGACCAGGCCGTGGTCACAAAACGTGTACTGGGCAAAGGCGCCGTCGTCGCGGTGTACGGGCCTATCTTCCGCAATTACTACTTGACTCACAGTCCGGCCCTGCGGGAACTAATTGGCAACCTTTTGGACGGTCTGGGAATTCGTTGGATGGCGGGCGTTGAGGGACCGCCTCACCTGGAGATGGTGCTAAGGCAGAAGAACGGGAGGCTTCTGGTCAACCTGCTCAATCGCGGTGCGGGGGAGACGCTCTCGCCCAACCGGGTGATCGTGGAGGAACTCCCGCCTATCCAGAACGTGGTGGTTCGCCTGCGCAGGGATGGCCCGCCCAAGTCCGTGACGATTGTGCCCTCGGACGTGAACATTGACTGGTCCTACCGCGATGGCTTGGTAACGGTCAACGTGCCGCGAGTGGACATCCATCGCGTCTTGGTGGTCGAGTAAACAGGAAAAATCCTGGAGGCTCTTCATGAAGCTCTCAGCACGGCGCGGCTCCAGGCTGTTCCCAGTCTGGCTGCTCGCTTCCACGGTGTTCACCCTCGTGGCAGGGCAGCGCGGGCGCGCGACCGATACTGCATCCTATGTCGTCGCCAAGAACGTGATGGTGCCCATGCGCGACGGCGTACGGCTGGCGACCGACGTCTATTTCCCCGCCAGGGACGGCGTCCGGCTGGAGGGCGAATTCCCGGCCATTCTGGAGCGAACTCCCTACAATAAGGATGAGTCCAGCGGACAGGTCCTCCCTTTCGTGAAGCACGGCTACGTGGTCGTCTCCCAGGACACGCGCGGCCGCTATGCCTCGGAAGGCGTCTGGCACATGATGACCGACGACGTGAACGACGGATACGACACTGCCCAGTGGCTCGTGCATCAGTCTTGGAGCGACGGCGGATTCGGCATGCTCGGCACTTCTTACGTGGGCGGTACGCAACACGCCATGGCCGAAAGCAATCCGCCCGGGTTGAAGGCTTTGATTCCCGTAGACGCGGTGTCGAACGCCGGCTATTTTGGTATGCGCAATGGGGGAGCGTTCGAGCTGCGCTTCATGAACTGGATCTTTACAATAGGCGCGCCGCAAGGCAGCCGCGAAGCTCGCGACCCAGCCACGCGCTCGGCTCTTGAAGAGGCTGCCAGGCATGTTCGTGAATATCTGACCGAGCTTCCCTTGCGCAGGGGTACGACTCCGCTCAAGCTTGCCCCCGAGTATGAGGACTGGCTGGTTTTCGCCATGGGTCACGGCGAGAACGACAGCGCTTGGAAACAGCCGGGCTTTGACGTCGTCGATCAGATGAACCGATACAAAGACGTTCCCGTCTACCTCATCGGCGGCTGGTACGATTCCTGGGCGCTACAAACGACCATGAGCTACATGGCTCTCGCGCGAACCAAGCGCGGACCGGTGAAGATGATCATGGGACCCTGGATTCACGGCCAGCACATGCTTCACGCGCACGGGCAGACGGATTTCGGCTCCGAGGCGGCCATCGACAGCGGGGCATTTCACTTGCGCTGGTTCGACCACTGGCTTGAAGGAGCGGACAATGGCGTCGAGCGCGACGCTCCGGTGAGGATCTTCGTAATGGGTGGCGGCACCGAGCGCAAGACTGCAGAGGGCTTTCACTTGCACGGTGGTGTGTGGCGCGATGAGCAGGAGTGGCCGCTCTCACGGACACACTGGACTCCCTACTATCTCCACGCCGACGATATGCTCTCCATGGAAAAGCCGGACGAGTCCGACAGTCGCTCCAGCTATGATTTCGATCCGCGCAACCCCGTCCCGACCGTCGGCGGAAACACGTCGTCCGGCAGCGGTATACTGCTTCAGGGCGCCTGGGATCAGCGCTGCAGTGAGGCCGTGTGGAACTGTCACAACCACCTCCCGCTTTCCGCGCGGCGCGACGTGCTGGTGTTCATGACTCCACCGCTCGAACAGGATGTGGAAGTGACGGGCCCCATCGACGTGAAGCTGTGGGTGTCGTCGTCCGCACCCGACACCGATTTCACCGCCAAGCTCATCGACGTGCACCCTCCCAGTTCCGACTTGCCGGGCGGAATGGACATGAACCTCGAGGATGGCATCCTTCGCGCCCGCTTCCGCGATTCGCTCGAGCAAGCCGAGCTCATGCAACCTGGCCGAGTTTACGCCCTGACCATCCATCTCTACCCGACCTCGAATCTCTTCCGCAAAGGTCATCGAATACGGCTGGACATTTCCAGCAGCAATTTCCCCCGCTTCGATGTCAACCCGAACACCGGCGAAGCGCTGAATGCGAACCGGCGGCTGTCCGTCGCCACCAATACGATCTATCACGACCGGGAGCGCCCCTCGCACGTGATACTGCCCATCATCCCGCAATCAGGCCATTAGCCGTCGAATTGACTGTTGATCAAACTGTGGAGTGACCTCCACATTATGGAAACCATCCAAGTGGTGTTGGATTCGGAATTGCTTCGGGCCGCGAATGGAGCTGCCAAACGGGCGCAAGTAAACCGTTCGGCTCTGATTCGCGAGGCCCTTCGCGAACACTTGAAGCGCCTCCGCACGCGCGAGATCGAGGCTCGCGACCGGCGGGGCTACCGAGAGCATCCGCAGGCCGCGGGTGACGTTGCGGCCTGGGAGCGAGTGGCATGGTGGCCGGAGCGATAACGCGCGGAGAAGTCCGCTTGTACCAGTTCTCTTATCCCCACAAGCAAAGACCGGTGGTAGTGCTTACCTTCACGCTCGGTTGTACATGAACCCATACGCGGGTTCCTAACCTCAAAGCTTCAATGAGAACCTACGATTTCAGCAAAGGAAAACGCGGCCCGGTATTGCCCATCCCACCCCGCAAGGAGCGCATCACGATCCGCTTGGACACCGACATTCTGAATTATTTTCGGGACTTGGTGGAGTGCGCCGGCGGCGGCAACTATCAGACCTTGATCAACAACGTGCTACGCGCCTATGTCGAGGGCGCGCAGAAGCCCACGCTCGAGGAAACACTGCGCCGCGTGATCCGTGAGGAATTGCGCACGACATCGTGAGCGCCGTGGCGCGGACCTGCTGTTCAGAGTCCGGAGCTTTTTCCTGGCCACACACGCCAAAGCCGCAGAATCTCCTAGCAAGCACTGTGTGCGCCGCCGGTTGGCAGTAAAGGTGGGGAGTCTGGGCTGGGGTCAGGATGTTGTGACCCCAAAATGAAGACGGGGAGCCAGTTCCGGCCCCCCGCTTCGTTAGTTCGTTTTTTTCTCAGCCGTGGCAGCGTCCGCGGAACGTCGCCAGCGGTGCGCACCGCAAGAGCGGTGTGTTCATTTGCCTTTCATATGCGTGCCCGGTGGAGTCATATCTCCTCCCGTCAGCATGCTTTCTGTTTACTCCTCTGCACGATGAATTGCAAGACTTTTCTCTTCTCCACCCGTCGGCCCTTTAGGAGGCCGTATAGGGATTGAGACGGGAACCTCAGAGAAAATTCCAAAAGGGCGCTGTAAGGTGTATACTCGCGCAGAATCGGAAGTCCAAGATGGAGATTTCGGATCTAACCAAGCACGTCTGACAATAGTCTGATCTGAGAGGGAGGAATTACTATGAAAACGCATCACACGCTTGCGAACTATCGGTCAGTCCTGACCCTAATTTACTTTTCGGTCCTATCCAGCGCGTTGTTGCTGACGGCAGGTACGGCGTTTGCGCAAGAGGGGAGTAGCAGCCCCGCCCGGACAGCGGTGATGGGGGTGATGCTTCTGGTGTTCCTGGTGATCTGTGTGGCGTTTTACGTGTACATAGCCCTGGCGCTCCAGACCATCGCCAAGAAGACCAACACGGAGAATGGCTGGCTGGCTTGGATACCCGTCGCGAATATTTTCCTGATGTTGAACATTGCCAAGAAGCCACTTTGGTGGTTCATCCTATGTTTGATTCCCCTCGTGAACATCGTGATCATAATCATCGTCTGGATGGCCATAGCGGAGGCGCGAGGCAAGCCGAGCTGGTGGGGGATTCTGATGATCGTGCCGGTAGTCAATCTAATCGTACCCGGCTATCTGGCTTGGGCGGACTAGAGGCATCGGCACGCGGCTGGCATATCTCCTTGTGATGTCTAGGTTCCCGAAACCGAACTGACGCCTGTCTACTGAGCCACTGGCTGGGGCTTTTCGAAGAGGGGAAGTCTGATGTATAATCGTGGCAATCAGGGATGCAAAAGGGAAAACCCAGTTCAGTGGAGGGGAAGATGAGTGCTTCCAGTCAACCGCAGGTTACGCCCGAGCGGATCATGCAGTTCGTGTGGGGCTACGCGCCGCCGCTCATTCTGGAGGCTGCGATTCGCCACCGCGTTTTCGACGTCTTGGACGGCGGCCCGAAAACCGCCGATGAAGTTGAGGACGTGACCGGAGCCTCAGCCCGCGGATTGAGCGCGGTCATGAACGCGCTGGTGGGACTGAACTTCCTCACCAAAGACCCGCAGGGCCGTTACGCACTCACTCCGGAAAGCGCCGCATTTCTGGTCAGCACCAAGCCAGATTTCAAGGGCGGCATGATTCTCCACTGTAGTGAGCAATTGATTCCGAAGTGGCTGCGCCTCAACGAAATTGTCGCCACCGGCAGGCCGGCGGAGGCGGTCAATCAGGAGCGGCAGGGAGGCGATTTCTTTCACAAGTTCGTCGAGGACATCTTCCCCATGAGCTACCCCTCGGCGCAAAGGCTGGCCGCAGCGCTCCACCTGGACGGCTCCGGGCAAGCGCTCAGCGTGCTCGACCTGGCGGCGGGTTCCGGGGTGTGGGGCATCGCCTTGGCCGAGAGCTCGCAGCTCGTCCGCGTCACGGCCGTAGACTGGCCCGAGGTGCTCCCGGTCACCCGCAAAACCGTGGCCCGCTTCGGACTGATGAAGCGCTTTCAGTTCGTCGCCGGCGACCTGCTCGCGGTCGATTTCGGGCGCAACCACGCCGTCGCCACCCTGGGCCACATTCTTCACAGCGAAGGCGAGGAGCGCAGCCGCGCCTTGCTCCGCAAGACCTTCGCTGCGCTGACCTCGGGCGGCACCATCGCCATCGCCGAGTTCCTGGTGAATGACGAAAGAACGGAACCGCTTGTTGGCCTGCTCTTCGCGGTGAACATGTTGGTGAATACCGATTGCGGAGACACCTACTCGTTTCGCGAAATCAGCGCTTGGCTGGCCGAGACGGGCTTTGTAAACCCGCGCACGCTCGAAGCCCCCGGCCCTTCGCCTCTGATCCTGGCCACGAAGCCCTGACCGACGGGACTCTTGCGGAAATGCGCCTGCGGGTGACAAACCGACTCATCGGCGGGGACACGGTAATACTCTATATCAGTTTCCGATTTTGACTGGCTCATCTTGACACTTATTGCGGCTCTATCGGGGTCGGCCAGTTCCAATGTTGAGGCCGCGCGGGATGCACGTTTGGGGATTGCGCACGCAATCGTCATCAGCGCCCACCAGTTCTTTACCGAGACTGCTGGCGAAAAGGGCCTTCGCTCGAAGTTGCCCGTATTGCCTCAGCACTGTTCCATCGGGAACGTTGATTTCGTAGGCCCGGAACGTCCCCATGCTGGCACAACTCGAGTGCGGTGGAACCTCGACAGCGATCAGCAATCGTGAAGAATCTTTCAGCCACTTGATAGCGCCGACGTTCGGATACTCCGGGTCGAAGCACTTCGGAACGAGCAATTTGCGGCCATTTGGGATTGGTTCACTCTCCTTCAGCCCCGAGATGCCAACGTAGAATACTTTGACGTGAAACGTTCCAATGTTACCACCGTCGCTGTACGTCACAAAAAAAGCCTTCGAGTCTGGCGACCACGCAACCTCCGAATCAACCAATTCCCCGATGCTGGTTTTGTACTCCATGCCGTTGGCCTTAACTCCGACTCGCCAGATTTTTTCATAGCCATGGGGAAACCTGTCTCCTTCGACGACAAGCGTGTCGACGACAATCGCTTTTGCGCCGTCGGGTGACCGAACAATGGAGCTGCTGCTCTCAGTCCCCCAGATTTGAGTTGCCAAACGTGAGTACGCCCCACCCGGCCCCTGCGCAATTGCTAGACCTGGGAACAACAAGACCACGATGATGATAGCCTTGACTCGCATACTGCCGATATTATCGACCTCACTTGCCCGGTCACGCAAGCGGCGGACCTAAGGGTGTCGAGTCCATGGCCAGCGTTTGGATTCTTGCTCGACCTTTGATGGCGCGCAATAATGCGCTCACAGTGAAGGGCTCACATCTCGATTTGGAGCTCCCTGGTGAGCGAACCCCGCTGTCGGTATTCCCAGCAACTCTTCCAACTCTCCCTCTTTCGTCCCCAGCAGTTCGCTTCCAGTTGTTTCGACTGCCAGCGGCAACGCCGCGGAGACCACCGCCGCAGCAAGTGGCGCGACCCCATCCCGGCTATCAGAATAACTACCGGCAGACTCACCCCAAAGTGCTATCAACGACTAATGCTCGCCTGAAGGCGGCCTCCACATTCGCTGGCCGAGTCTTCACACACACTCTTTAGCCCCGCCCTTCCGGCACTGGTGAGAAATCCCGCCTAGGGTTTCGCCTGGGACTTCTCCACAACCTGCTAAGTCGTACCGGCTTCGCTCGCCTGCTGCTTGTAACCGTATTCCTTTTTCAGCTTGTAAGTGATGCTGTCCACAAGGGCCCGCCAGCTAGCCTCGATGAGGTTTTCGGAAACCCCCACCGTTCCCCAGGTCTCGTGGCCGTCGGTGGTTTCGATCAGCACCCGCACCTTGGCGTCCGTGGCGGCTTTGGCGTCCAGCACGCGGACCTTATAGTCGGTCAAGCGAATGTTGCGGATGCAGGGGAAAAAAGTGGTGAGCGATTTCCTCAGCGCCCTGTCCAAGGCGCTCACCGGGCCAACCCCTTCCGCGGCGGTGTGTTCTTCCGCGCCGTCCACGCGCAACTTAATGACCGCCTCCGAGTAAGGCTGGTTGGCTCCTTTCTTCTCGGTGATGACGCGGAAGCCATCCAACTCGAAAAACTCCTTGGCGTGGTGCACCAGTTTGTCAAACAAGATCTCAAAAGACCCTTCGGCGCCTTCAAACTGATAGCCGTAGTGCTCCATCTCTTTGAGTTTGTCCACTACAAGCTTGGCGTCGGGAGAGGACTTGTCGATCTCCAGGCCCAGCTCCGCCGCCTTGTAGATCACGTTGCTCTTTCCGGAAAGTTCGGAGACCAAAACCCGGCGTTCGTTGCCCACCGCCGCCGGATCCACGTGCTCGTAGGAAGATGCCTCTTTCACCACCGCGCTCACATGAATGCCACCTTTGTGGGCAAAGGCGCTTTTGCCGACATAGGGCAGATCCTGGCGATGGTGCAGGTTGGCCAACTCGCTTACGTAGTGGGACACCTCCGTGAGGTGCTTGAGGCTTTCCCGGCCGATGCAGCGCATGCCCAACTTCAGCTCGACATTGGGGATCACAGAACAAAGGTTGGCATTGCCGCAGCGTTCTCCATACCCGTTGATCGTGCCCTGCACCTGCGCCGCCCCCTGCTGCACGGCGGCAATGGAGTTGGCCACCGCCATTTCGCAATCGTTGTGGGTGTGAATCCCCAGGGGCGTCTTGACATGTTTCGATGCCCTCAGGAAGCGCTCGCCAATGTCGCCGGTCAGTGTGCCGCCGTTGGTGTCGCATAACACAATGGTGTCGGCGCCTGCCTCCTCGGCAACCTTGAGGGTAGCCAACGCATAAATCGAGTTGGCTTTGAATCCGTCAAAGAAATGCTCGGAGTCGTAGATCACTTCCTTCCCTTTGGATTTCAGGAACGTGACAGACTCGCGAATCAGATCGAGGTTCTCCTCCAGAGAGATGCCCAATGCCACTTTCACGTGCAAATCCCAAGTCTTCCCAAAGATGGTCACAACCGGGGTATTGGCTTCCAGAAGCGCGTGAAGGTTTCGGTCGTGGGCCACGCTGTGACGCGGGTGGCGAGTGCTGCCAAACGCCGCCAGCTTGGCATGCTTCAACTTCAGTTCCTGGGCTCGGCGGAAGAAAGCAATG
>Ga0208191_1000584_pt1 | contig 24387 bp, 20 predicted proteins | sample June2015DPH_13_5_FD_184709 | JGI IMG/M metagenome (GOLD analysis project Ga0208191, IMG submission 184709) | Peatland microbial communities from SPRUCE experiment site at the Marcell Experimental Forest, Minnesota, USA - June2015DPH_13_40... | ecosystem: Environmental > Terrestrial > Soil >... | reverse complement strand
GGAACTCTCCAAGGGTGGCCGGGCGCTTCTCCAGGGTCATGGTGAGGCGCTCGCCACCGAGGAAACTGAGGGGCAGATGCTCCAGCGCGTCATGCCCGAGCTGATGGGCATGAAGAACATTCTGGTGATCAACGACGAGGCGCACCACTGCTATCGAGAAAAGCCTGCGGCCGATGGCGAGGGCGAGTTAAAGGGAGAGGAAAAAAAGGAAGCCGATAAGAACAATGAGCGGGCGCGCCTCTGGATTTCCGGCCTCGAAATCGTCAGCCGCAAGCTGGGCGTCGAACGCATTCTTGACCTCTCGGCAACACCTTTTTTCCTGCGCGGTTCCGGTTATGCGGAGGGCACGCTCTTCCCCTGGACGATGAGCGATTTCTCCCTGATGGACGCTATCGAATGCGGAATCGTCAAGCTGCCTCGCGTGCCCATTGCCGATAATATTCCCGGCAGCGATATGCCCATATTTCGCAACCTTTGGGAGCACATTCGGAGCAAGATGCCCAAGAAGGGGCGTGGCAAAGCCAACGCACTCGATCCCCTTAGCATTCCGGTGGAACTCCAGACCGCCCTCGAAGCCCTTTACGGCCACTATGCGAAGACCTTCGATCTGTGGCAGCAAAGCGGCATCAAGGTTCCGCCTTGCTTTATCGTGGTCTGCAACAACACCTCCGCCTCGAAACTTGTCTATGACTATATCTCCGGCTTCCAGCGAGATAACGAAGATGGCTCAACCACTCTGGAGAACGGCCGATTGCCTCTGTTCCGCAATTACGACGAGCACGGCAATCCGATTCCGCGACCGCGAACCTTCTTGATCGACAGCGAGCAACTGGAATCCGGCGAACCCCTCGATGACAGATTCCGCACCATGGCCGCCGACGAAATCGAACGCTTTCGACGGGAAATCATCGAGCGCACGGGCGACCGGAGCCAAGGTGAGAACATCAGCGACCAGGATTTACTGCGCGAGGTGCGAAATACCGTTGGCAAGTATGGGCGCCTGGGCGGTGACATCCGTTGCGTGGTGTCCGTTTCGATGCTCACTGAAGGTTGGGATGCCAACACCGTCACCCATGTGCTGGGGGTGCGCGCTTTTGGCACGCAGTTACTTTGTGAACAGGTCATTGGCCGGGCGCTGCGTCGGCAGTCTTACGACCTGAACGAAGAAGACCGGTTCAACGTCGAATATGCGGACGTTCTGGGCATTCCGTTCGATTTCAACGCCAAGCCGGTGATCGCCCCGCCCCAGCCGCCGCGTGAGACGATCCACGTGAAGGCCGTGCGTCCCGACCGCGACCACCTGGAAATCCGCTTTCCCCGTGTTCAGGGTTACCGCGTTGAATTGCCGGAGGAGCGGCTGAAAGCCGAATTCAATGAAGACTCCGTGCTGGAGCTGACGCCCGATCTGGTTGGCCCGTCCATTACCACCAATTCCGGCATTATCGGTGAGGGTGTTGAACTCACGCTAATCCACACCGGCGATTTGCGCCGCTCCACCTTGCTGTATCACCTGACGCACCGGCTGCTGTTTACAAAGTGGCGCGATCCCGGCGAGGAGCCCAAGCTGCACCTTTTTGGCCAACTGAAGCGAATCACCAAAGAATGGCTTGATACGTGTCTGGTGTGCAAGGGCGGCACCTATCCTGCGCAGCTCATGTACCAGACGTTGGCGGATTTGGCCTGCAACAGAATAACGGCAGCTATTACCCGAGCTGAGATGGGTAAGAGGCCAATCAAAGCTCTGCTCGACCCGTATAATCCCACGGGTTCCACGATCCATGTGAATTTCAATACCTCAAAGACTGATCGCTGGGAAACCGACGCCCGGCGGTGCCACATCAATTGGGTGATTCTGGATAGCGACTGGGAGGCTGAATTCTGCCGCGTGGCGGAGTCGCACCCGCGCGTGAAGGCCTATGCCAAGAACCACAACCTCTGGCTGGAAGTACCGTATCGCTACGGTTCGGATACCAGGACCTACCGCCCGGACTTTATCGTGCTGGTGGACGATGGACATGGGGATGATAACCTGCTGCACCTGATTGTGGAGATCAAGGGTTATCGCCGGGAAGACGCAAAAGAGAAGAAGTCCACCATGGACACCTATTGGGTTCCGGGCGTGAACAACCTGGGCACCTATGGCCGGTGGGCCTTTGCGGAGTTCGGCGATGTTTACCAGATGGAGGCGGATTTTAAGGCGAAGGTCGAAAGCGAATTCAACAAAATCATTGAGTCGGTCATCACACCGCAGGGGGTGGGAATCAATTCTTAACTGAGGTTCGCTGCTTAAACCTGGGATACAACCACTCTTGGCTGTGCTCCTTGGAGTGCGGTAGCAGCAGCTACCGCCTTGCACTCGAATTTGCCGTATGACCGATGGCGGAAGGCGGTAGCTGCTGCTACCGCACTCCAAGGCGCTTCGCGCATGGCCGTCTGTGCAGAAAATTGGGGAATCTCACAACGGGTAAATTATGGCCAAGAAGCTCACCAAAACTGTCGATGTATTCAAGCACGACGCAGACAAGAGGAAGAACATTCCAACCGCTGAATTTCAATCCGTGCTCCAGAAAGAGCAGGAGCTTCCCCGCCAGGTGAAGTATCCCCGCAACACGGACCTCGACCCGCAACTGGTGTGGCGCGGGAAGGATGAGCAGGACTGGTCCGACCTGGTCGTGAACGCTCCGCCGCTCTACATTCAGGAAAAGGTCCACCCCAAGGCACTGATTGACGATTTGCTGCGCACCAGCAATGAGAACACTGACGAGGCGGGGACAACGCTCGACCTTTTCGCCGATTTCAATGGCATGGCGAAGGGTGTGGATAAGACCGAGTTCTACCAGCACGACCAGAACTGGTCGAACCGAATGATCCTCGGCGATTCCCTCCAAGTTATGGCCAGCCTAGCCGAGCGCGAGGGGTTGCGCGGTAAGGTGCAATGCATTTACATCGACCCTCCCTACGGCATCAAATTCAACAGCAATTTCCAGTGGTCGACCACCAGCCGAGATGTCAGAGATGGAAATGTCGACCACATTACGCGTGAGCCGGAGCAAGTCAAGGCATTCCGCGACACGTGGCGCGACGGCATTCACACTTACCTAACCTACCTGCGTGACCGCCTGAGCGTTGCGCGAGACTTGCTAGCTGATTCAGGTTCTATCTTCGTGCAAATTGGCGAGGAAAATGTCCATCGTGTCCGAGCAGTTATGGATGAAGTTTTCGGTGAAACGAACTGTTGTTCGTTGATCGGCTTCGAGACCACCACTGGCCAGACCTCCGTCTATTTAGCGCAAAACAATGATTTTCTTCTCTGGTACGCGAGGGACTCCTCAAAGACGAAGTTTCGCACTCTGACCCATCCGAAACTAGCAGGCCAAGAGGGCGGCACTGGCTATAAGTTCATCCAGACTGCTGACTTGAGAGAAAAGTCGTTCGAAGGGTCTTGTGAGCCCGGCGAAAGACTATTCATGAAAGGTGATGCAACATCACAGCGCCAGGGTCGACCTTCCGGTGAAGGCTCAGCAATGCACTTTCCAGTTGTTTGTGAAGGGCAAAGATTCGTTCCAAGAGGCGGACGGGGGTGGTCGACCACAGAACTTGGGATGGAGCGTCTAAGGAAAGCCGATCGTATTATGCCCAACGGCATTAACCTCGCTTATCGCCGATTTCTCGATGATTCACCCGTACTTCCCATTGTTGCGACTTGGCGAGACACCGGAAGCGGCTTCATGTCAGACAAGATTTACGTTGTTCAAACTAATTCCAAGGTCATTGAGAGATGCATTTTGATGACCTCCGACCCCGGCGACCTCGTGCTCGACCCCACTTGCGGTTCTGGCACAACCGCTTACGTCGCTGAGCAATGGGGTCGGCGCTGGATCACGATTGACACCTCACGGGTGGCGCTCGCGCTGGCACGCGCCCGCGTCATGGGTGCGCGGTATCCCTATTACCTGCTGGCCGATTCTCGTGAGGGCCAGATCAAGGAGGCAGAAGTTACCCACATTGCGCCCAGTTCGCAGCCCGTGCACGGAAACATCCGCCACGGTTTCGTCTATGAGCGCGTGCCGCACATCACCCTGAAGTCGATTGCCAATAACGCGGAGATTGATGTCATTTGGGAAAAGTGGCAGGCCGTCCAGGATCCACTTCGCGAAAAGCTAAACGCCGCCCTAAAGAAGAACTGGCAGGAGTGGGAGATTCCCCGCGCCGCCGAAGACCCGTGGGATGCAGATACCCAGGAGTTTTTCTACCAACTAAAAGCCGAGCGCGGGCGCGGAGAAAAAGGCAGCTCGACAAAGATTGCAGAGTTGCTCCAAGTGATTAACCACAACCTGAAACGGAATTACACACATAAGACGTTACCTGAACGCCCGGCTGACCCATGGACCGAAGCTCCAGCAAAACTGCATGCCGATTGGTGGCAGGCTCGTATTGCCCGACAGAAGGAGATTGACGCCTCCATTGCCGCTAAGGCCGAATCCGAGTACCTCTACGACAAACCCTACGAGGACACTAAAACCGTCCGCGTGGCTGGCCCGTTCACCGTGGAGAGCCTCTTACCTCATCGTGTGCTGGGAGTGGACGAGAATGACGAGCTGATTGACTCCCTCGCTGATTCCAAGCTCGGCTACAGTGCGGCACAGGATTTTGTTCAGATGATTCTGGAAAACTTGAAGGTGGCAGGGGTTCAGCAGGCCCACAAGGAAGACAAGATCGCCTTTACCTCTCTCACTCCGTGGCCCGGCAACCTGGTGTGCGCAGAAGGGCGCTACGTGGAAGGCAGTGGGAAGGCCGGCACTGAGAAACGCGCCGCCATCTTTATTGGCCCGGAGTTCGGCACCGTCTCCCGCCCCGACCTGGTGGCCGCTGCCCGGGAGGCCGGTGACGCGGGCTTCGACGTGCTGATCACCTGCGCCTTCAACTACGACGCCCACTCTTCCGATTTCAAGAGCTTGGGCCGCATTCCAGTGCTCAAGGCCCGCATGAACGCCGACCTGCACATGGCCGACGACCTCAAAAACACCGGCAAAGGCAATCTGTTCGTAATTTTCGGCGAACCGGACATCGAAATTCTCGATGGCGGTGAAAACAGCAAGGTCAACCAGATTCGCGTCAAGATCAAGGGTGTCGATGTGTTCCATCCCAATACCGGCGAAGTCCGCAGCGACGGTGCTGAAGGCATCGCCTGCTGGTTCATTGACACCGACTACAACGAAGAAAGCTTCTTCGTCCGGCACGCCTACTTCCTGGGCGCAAATGATCCTTACAAAGCTCTTAAAACCACCCTGAAGGCGGAAATCAACGAGGAAGCCTGGGAAACGCTGCACAGCGATACCTCACGCCCCTTCGACAAGCCCAAGAGCCACCGCATCGCGGTGAAGGTTATCAACCACCTGGGGGATGAAGTGATGAAGGTTTTCAAGGTGTGAGTGGCGTTATAATGCAAAGGTACTCACCCTGTGGTGGGTCAGACATGCCGCCCAGCGCGGGCGTGTCAGCCGTTGATTCAGCCCCGGCATGGGGCGACGAAAAGGAATCGCGATGTCCAAGATTGATGAACTCAAGGCAGATATCGAGAGACTTCCCAGTGAGGAATTCGCTGAGCTTTTCCGTTGGTTGTCAGAAAAGGAATGGGAGAGCTGGGACAAGGAAATCGAAGCCGACTCTCTGGTGGGAAGGCTCGATTTTCTGGTGCGCGAGGCTCATGATGAGAAGGCCAAAGGGATCCTGAAGGAAATGTAAATGCATCGCACTACGGCTCGATTCTGGACCTCGTATGCGCGCCTGCCTGAACCCATCCAGCGAGTGGCCCGCGAAAACTTTGAACTCCTGAAAACCAATCCCGCGCACCCCTCCCTGCATTTCAAGAGAGTCGGCAATCTGTGGTCGGCGAGGGTCGGGATCAATTACCGTGCCGTCGCCGTGGAGGATGGCGCGGATTTTATTTGGGTTTGGATCGGTCCTCATGACGATTATCAGCGACTGATCAAACAACGGGGCTAACGAGGCGCGGCGGGGCGGCTTGCGCAATAGACGTAAGCCTGCCAGGGATAATGCCGATGGATTTCCGGATCGCCGACACGTTCACCGACAGCCTGGCTCGCTTGACCGGGGACGAGCAGAAAATCGTAAAGACCACCGCCTTTGACCTCCAATTGAATCCTGTCAACCCCGGGATGCAGTTTCACAAGCTCGATAAGGCCAAGGACAAGGAGTTCTGCTCGGTGCGAGTCAGCGCCGACCTGCGCCTCATCGTCCATAGGTCGGAATCCAGCCTGCTACTGTGTTACGTCGATCACCACGACAAAGCCTATCAGTGGGCAGAGCGAAGGAAGCTCGAAACGCATCCCAAAACCGGCGCAGCGCAGCTCGTCGAGCTTCGCGAAACAGTTAAAGAAATCACTGTTCCCAAATACGTGGACGACGGCGTGGGGTACAAACTGCAACTGCCCGCCAAGCCACCGCTGTTTGCAAGTGTCTCCGATGATGATTTGCTCGGCTACGGCGTGCCCATCGAGTGGCTGCCAGAGGTCCGCCGCGCCAACGAGGATTCCATTCTGGAGATCGCCGGGCATCTGCCTGCGGAGGCGGCGGAAGCGTTGCTCAACCTCGCAACCGGTGTGACGCCGGCTGCCGCGGCATTTTGCATGACCGGAGCTGACCCATTCGCCCATCCCGACGCGCAACGCCGATTCCGCGTCATGGCCAACGTCGAAGAGTTGGCACAAGCGTTTGAATATCCGTGGGAGAAATGGACGATTTTTCTCCATCCGGCGCAGCGCCAATTGGTGGAGAGGGATTACAGCGGCCCGGCGCGGGTGGCGGGTTCCGCCGGCACGGGCAAGACGATTGTCGCCCTCCATCGAGCTGTGTTTCTGGCTCGCACGAACCCTGAGTCCCGGATCCTGCTGACCACCTTTTCGGAAACGCTTGCCAACGCCCTGCGCACGAAACTGCGACGGCTCATCAGCAACGAACCACGGCTTGGTGAACGATTGGAAATCTACTCCATCAATGCCATGGGCCAGCGCCTTTATGAATTGAATGCCGGGCGGGCTAACCTCGCCCCAAGGGACCTTATGCGCCAGCTCATGGAAGAAGCCTCCCGGACGGCTGACCATAAATTCAGTCTGCATTTCCTCCTGACCGAGTGGGAGCAGGTGGTGGACGCCTGGCAATTAGAAACCTGGGAGGCGTATCGGGATGTTGCCCGGCTGGGACGCAAAACCCGGCTTGCGGAAAAGCCGCGGCTCCTGCTCTGGTCGATCTTTGAGCATTTTCGATCCGGTCTAAAGGGTCGCAATTTGACCACGCGCGCTGCGATGTTCACGCCGCCTTGCCGCCAGCCGGCTGCGCCGACGAATCCGCCGTTTGACTTCGTCATAGTGGATGAGGCCCAGGACATCAGCGTCGCTCAACTGCGGTTTCTCGCCGCATTGGGTGGCGGCAGAGCGAACAGCCTCTTTTTTGCCGGTGATCTTGGCCAACGAATCTTTCAGCAACCATTTTCGTGGAAGTCGCTCGGCGTCGATATTCGTGGGCGTTCGACCACGTTGCATGTCAATTACCGAACGTCGCATCAAATCCGCACTCAGGCTGACCGGCTCCTGGCGCCCGAGGTCTCTGACGTTGACGGGAATACGGAGGAAAGGCGCGGCACGGTTTCAGTGTTCAATGGAGTCCCGCCGGAAGTCACGGTTCTGGATTCACCGGAAGACGAAATAGCCGCCGTGGCAAATTGGCTTTCCGGCCTGAAGGCCACCGAAAACATTTTGCCCCACGAAATCGGAGTGTTTGTGCGGTCACCAGCTCAGTTGGAGAGAGCCAGCAGGGCCGTGGAGAAGACTGGCTTGCTTTTCAAAGTCCTCGATGAGCAGGTTGAAACCACGAGCGGCTACGTGTCGATTAGCACTATGCACCTTGCCAAGGGGCTGGAATTCCGCGCGGTGGTAGTGATGGCCTGTGATGATGAGGTCATTCCGTTGCAGGAAAGGATCGAAACAGTGGGGGATGACGCGGATCTCGAAGATGTCTACAACACCGAGCGACAATTGCTTTATGTTGCATGTACCCGAGCGCGCGATTTCCTATTGGTTACAGGTGTTGCTCCAGCCTCGGAGTTTCTGGATGACCTGCGGAAATGAGGTTATGGTCTCGCCGGCCACAACCCTCCCTCCATACTACTTTTGGCTGCTGCCCACCCATCCTTTACCTCTACGACTCGGTCCGCCAGTTCCGACACGAGGGGCGTGTGGCATATGAAGATGACTTGGTGGAGCTCCCCCAGACCCATAGCCCAGCGCAGCATGCGCACGTACTCCTTGCCATTGACGGCATCCAGAGCTCCCACCGATTCGCCCCGGAATAGAGTTTGGTAACGAATGCCTTCGCCCTGCCGCATGTTGTAGATGGCAATGCCCAGCAGGCTGATGAAAAAGCCTGTTACTCTGTCATTCTGAGCGCCAGCGAAGAATCTCGGCAGTTCAGAATCAATCAACTACAGAGATCCTTCGTCGCCTCCGGCTCCTCAGCATGACACGTTCGGGAGTTTTACATCAGCCTGCCAAGTTGACGGCTTCGCTGACCAGCACGAACTGCCCGCCCGAAAGTTCGTCAACCAGGCACGTACGGTCCAGATTCTTGTTGCGGACCTCGACATCAAAATCGTCAACCATCCCCTTGCCGTCCGCCCGATCCTTCATAAGCGTGGGACCATACCCAAAGGAACCACGAGACGCCCTGGACGCGAGCGCTGCATGCGGCCCTTCACGCCACACCTGGACAGGTCCGGGGGGAGAGAAAAAACGACCTTAACAGTTTAGACTTGACAAACTCCAACCAACTGGCTACAGTACTAGCGTATGGCAGGTGTCAGGTGTCAGGTGTCAGGTGTCAGGTGTCGGGTGCCAGGTGTCAGGTTTCAGGAGTCAGAAGTCACGCGTGAGGATGGAGAGTATCTGCCCGCCGCGCGACACGCCGAGGGAGGGGCAGCGAAGGAACAACCGGGCCAGTTCAGGAACTTGCGGTCTTCCAAGTCAACTCGATGATGGTCGTGGAGAGGGATTCGTTATGAAGCGGCGCACAGATTCTCAGCCCGGGCCCAGGCTGGGGCGGCTGAAAGGGGCGACGGAGAAAATCACCAAAACTATTGGTCGACTGACCAAAACCATTGGTGATGGGCGTTGGGAAGGACTGTTCGCCTCCCGCACGCTCGCCCGGCTTCTCACCACCCTTTTAACCCGCCCCGAGACGGCCTTCTACCAAAAGGAATTGGCTGACGGGGCTGGGACAGGACTCTACGCCGTTCAGCGGGAGCTCGCGCGGCTGGAAAAAGCGGGCCTCGTGGTCAGGACTCCGCGCGGAAACCGTGTTTACTACCGTGCGAACCGCAGTCATCCTGCTTTCGAGGACTTGAAGCGCGTCATCCTGAAAACCATGGGGTTGGGCGAGGCTTTGCGCGCCGCGTTAGCCCCCTTGGCGGATCGGGTGCGTGTGGCGTTCATCTACGGATCGTTGGCACGCGGCGATGAGACGCCTGGCAGCGACATCGACCTTCTCGTGGTGGGCGACTTAACCTTGCGGGAAGCCTCGGGGGTTTTGGGGCCGGTCGGCCGGGACCTAGGGAGGGAGTTCAACGCCACCGTCTATCCGCCGGAGGAATTCAGAACTAAGGCCAGAGAAGGACACCACTTCATCTCGGAGGTTTTGAGGGGCGAGAAGATTTTCCTCATCGGAGACAAAATTGACCTTAAAGGACTTGCTGGCTGACGGGCGCGTCCGCCCGCACAGGACTTCCGCCAAGGAAGTGGCTGACCTTCTGCGCGTGGTGGACCGCGACTTGGCCGACGCTGAAATTCCCCAGCTTTCCACCGACCGCCGCTTTGCTACGGAAGGGTCTGGCTATAAAATGAAAAGGCCCCTCTCGGGGCCTGTTTCACGCCAGCCCTTACGGGCTATCCACCTGCGGAGCACCGCATTGCATATAGTTTGGCGCGCAGCCACTGAGAAATCAAGAGAGGTTTTCAAAGGAAGATGCCCGCGCACGCCATCATCAGCCATGACGATGAAAGGCGGATTAAACCGCTCCACCTCATTCTTGTCTCGACGCAGGCGGCGCGGTTTGCCATACTTGACCCAGGAAGGACACCATGACCGATGAAGTGAAGGGATTAGTTGACAAGGCGGCATCTGCACTCAAGGCTGTGGGAGCGAAAGAGGTGTACGTTTTCGGTTCGGCGAGCAAGAGGAAGATGCGTACCAACTCCGACGTAGACATAGCGGTTTCGGGCTTGCCGCCGGAGGTCTTTTTCCGCGCCATGGCCGCCGCCCATGATGCCCTGGGGCGCCCGCTGGACCTGGTTGATCTGGACGACGATAACGACTTCACGCGCTACTTGAAGAGCAAAGGGGAACTTTTGCGTGTGGGATAGTCTGCAAGAGCAAGTTGCACTGGAGCGAAGGCAGCTTCACCGCTTGTTCAGCGTTTACCGCCCGTTGCTGGAGAAGTGTGCGGCGAGCGCGCCCGATGACATTGAGCTTTCCGCCCTGGCGGCGATGCTTCACTCCTTCTACAACGGCATGGAGAACATTTTCAAGCGCATTACCCTGGAGCTTGGCGACCTCATGCCCGGCGGCGAGTCATGGCACAAGGAATTGCTGGACGGCATGACCGATGGCACGGGAAATAGAAATGCTGTCCTGTCTCCCCAACTGCGGGGTCGATTAAAGGAATACATGGAATTCCGCCACGTATTCCGCCACGCCTACACTTTCGACCTGCGTTGGGACAGGATGAAAACTCTGGTCCTGGGCTGCGAAGAGACGCTCCATCTGGTGGAAGAACAGTTGGACCGGTTTTTCGAAACCGCGCCTCGCGGCGGCGATTAATTCATGCCCACCCACGACATCATCGACAACCGAAACGAAAAGCTGGTTGACCACATCAAACGCATTCTTAGTTCAACCGAAAGAGCGCGGTTCGCGGTGGGATACTTCTTCCTTTCCGGGCTAACCAGCATTGCTGAACGGCTCCAGGCGGTGAAAGAGCTAAGGCTCCTAATTGGCAACACCACGAACCGGGAAACTCTGGAGCAACTTGCGGAAGGCTATCGGCGGCTGGACATGGTGGTTGACGCGGTGGAGGCGCAGTCCTACCCGAAACGGACAGAAGCGAAGCGAATGGCGGACGACACCGCCGAGAATATTCGCACGGCAGTCGAGCTGATGGATCAGACTGACGAGGGCGAAAGACTGGTCAAAGTCATGGTCCGCATGATCGAGGAAAAGCGCCTGAAGGTGCGGGTGTACACGAAGGGCCGAATGCACGCCAAGGCTTACATTTTTGATTACGGAGAAGTTTTCGACTTGCTCGGTAACAAGCTGGATCGGCATGAAGATGGCATCGCAATCGTCGGCTCGTCAAACCTCACGCTCGCGGGGGTGACGCATAACACTGAATTGAACGTCATGGTGCCAGGCAATAGCAATCACGCGGAACTGGCTCGCTGGTTTGACGATCTCTGGGAGGAGGCCCAGGACTTTGACGAAGCCCTCATGAACGAGATGAAGCAATCATGGGCTATCGCGCCGGCCCGTCCCTATGACATTTACATGAAAACCCTGTACTCGCTGGTCAAAGACCGCCTGGAGGGTGAAGACGATAAGGACCTCCTTTGGGATGATGAAATCATCAAGCGGCTGGCAGATTTCCAGAAGGTGGCCGTCAAGCAGGCGCAGCAAATGATCCGTGACTATGGCGGGGCGTTTGTGGCGGATGTCGTGGGGCTTGGGAAGAGTTACATTGGCGCCGCCATCGTCAAGCACTTCGAGCGCACCGACCATGCGCGGCCTCTCATCATCTGCCCTGCGACACTGGTCGAAATGTGGGAGCGCTACAACGAAGTCTACCAGCTCAATGCCCGCGTGCTTTCGATGGGCTATCTGCGTGAGGACGACCAGGGCGCGGTCAATTTCCTTTTGGACGACGTGAAGTACCGAGACCGAGACTTTGTGCTCATCGACGAGAGCCACAACTTTCGCTACCCTGATATACAACGGTATAAGGTGGTTCAGACATTCCTGGCTACGGGGAGACGCTGCTGCTTCCTGACCGCGACTCCCCGAAACAAGAGCGCGTGGGATGTCTATTACCAGATTAAACTCTTCCACCAAGATGACAAAACCGATCTTCCGGTGACTCCCCCGGACCTTAAGGAGTATTTCAAGCTGGTCGAAAAGGGGGAGAAGAAGCTCCCTGACTTGCTTGCCAACATCCTCATTCGACGGACTCGAAATCACATCTTGCGCTGGTACGGGTTTGACTCACAAACGCATCAGCCCGTTGACCCCTCACGCTTCAAGGAATACCTGGACGGAAATCGGCGCGCCTATGTCATGGTCGCCGGGCGACATCAGTTTTTCCCGAAACGCGAACTTGAGACCATCGAATACAGCATCGAGGACACGTACCAAGGGCTCTATCAGGAATTGCGTGGCTATTTGGGGAAGTCCCCCAAGAGCTTGTCCGCCAAGACGCAGCCCGTCAAGACGCCCTCCGATGCCTTGACTTACGCCCGCTACGGCCTTTGGCATTATGTGGTCAAAGAAAAGCAACGCCAGGAACCTTACGCCAGCCTGCACCGCGCGGGCGGTAACCTCCGCGGCCTGATTCGAGTCCTAATGTTCAAGCGCTTCGAATCGAGCGTTTTCGCTTTTCAGGAGACGGTGCGCAGGCTCTTGACCGTGCACGAGCGATTCCTGGAAGCCCTGGGTCAGGGGATCGTCCCGGCGGGGGATGCTGCGCAGGCAATTCTCTATGAGCCCAATCTCGAGGAGGAGCAGGACGTTGTGGATGCTCTGCGCGGCGTTTCGCAGAGGTATCCCGCGAAGGACTTTGACTTGGAAAGGTTGCGTAAGCACATCGACCAGGACATCCGCTTGCTGAAGAAAATGCTCAGCCTGGTGGCGCCCATTACCCCTGATCAGGATGCCAAACTCCAGACGCTCAAAAAACGGCTGGCACAAGCGCCACTCAAAGAGGGCAAGCGCCTCATCTTCACCCAATACGCGGACACGGCACGGTACTTGTTTGAGAATCTGAATTTCGGCGGGAAGGGCGACGACATCGAGGTGATCTTTAGTGGGGATAAGAGCAAGGCCCGCGTGGTGGGAAGGTTCGCTCCCAAGGCCAATCCCGAATATCGACCTCAGGCGGGTGAAAGCGAGCTAATGACCGTCGTGGCCACCGATGTTCTGGCGGAAGGTTTGAATCTCCAGGACTGCGACAAGATTATCAATTACGACCTTCACTGGAATCCCGTCCGGCTCATCCAGCGGTTCGGACGCATCGACCGCATCGGCTCTGAACACGATGTGGTTTATGGATTCAATTTCCTGCCGGAAACAGGCATTGAGCGCCATCTTCAATTGACGCAAAAACTCCACAATCGCATTCAAGAAATCCACGACACGATTGGTGAAGACTCCGCCATCCTCGACTCCACCGAGCAACTAAATGAAGATGCCATGTATGCGATCTATGAAAAGAAAGGCGCGCAACTAGGGTTGTTCGAGGATGAGGAACAGGAAGCCCTGGACCTCAATGAGGCGGAAGAAATAATGCGGCAATTGCGGAAGGAAAATCCCGCCGAATATGAGCGGATCGCAGAACTTCAAGACGGAATCCGTGCTGCGAGACCCTCAAACGAGAAGGGCCTTTACGCGTTCTGTCAGGCAGGACGCTATCAGCAATTGTTCCTCGTGGACGAAAAAGGTGAGACCGTATCGCGGGATATTCCGCGAGTCCTCGGGGCCATAAGGTGCGGACCGGGCCTGGCAGGCGCACCGCTGCCAACGGCCTACAACTCCGCCGTGATGCGGGTAATGCGCCAGTTCACCGAAGAAGTAAAGCACCGCCAAACGGAGCGTGAGCACACCCTCTCGCTGACGCACGGTCAACGGTATGCCCTCAGAGAATTGCGTGTCCTCTTTGGGGCGGCAGATGAGGATGCAAAAGGTCAGATCAACATCTTGGAAAAGGCATTTCGGGGACCGATCACCACCGCAATCAACCGGGAATTGAACCTCTTACGTCGAAATTCGCTAACCGGCCAAGACCTACTCAAGAATCTGGCGCGCCTCTTCCACCAGCACAACATGCGGGATTGGATGGACCGCCGAGGCCTACAATTCGAGGAGATGCCCACTCCCAGGATCGTTTGCAGTGAGGCCCTTATCTGAGGGGCGCGTCGGCTTGGGGGATTCAGTGGTAACAGCCGCTTCCCGGTCGTCCATCACCAGACAGCCACCGCCGACGGAAATGATGTCGTCCACCAGTTCCCAAACCATTGGCGAGTGGCAGATAAACATGACCTGGTGAAATCCCCCAAGATCCACAGCCCGGCGGAGCATGCGCACGTACTCCTTGCCTTTGACAGCATCCAACGCTCCCACGGTTTCGTCCCTGAACAAGGTCTCGTAGCGAATGCCTTCGCCCTGCCGCATGTTGTAGATGGCGATGCCCAGGTTGACGGCTTCGTTTACGAGAACGAACTGCCCGCCCGAAAGCTCATCCACGAGGTAAGTACGGTCCATATTTTTGTTGCGGACCTCGACATCAAAATCGTCAACCATCCCCTTGCCGTCCGCCCGATCCTTCATAAGCGTGGGAGCATACCCAAAGGAACCACGAGACGCCCCGGAGGCGAGCGGTGCATGCCACCCTTCACGCCGCACCTGGAAAGGTCCGAGGTAGAGAAAAAACGGGCTTAACAGTTTAGACTTGACAAACTCCAGCCAATTGGCTACAGTACTAGCGTATGGCAGGTGTCAGGTGTCAGGTGTCAGGTGTCAGGTGCCAGGAGTCAGAAGTCAGGCGTGAGGATGGGGAGTGTCTGCCCGCCACCGACTGCCTACTCCGGTGGCAGGTGGTAGGTGGGGAAGAACAGGATTCAGGATTCAGGAGCCAGGAGTCAGAATGAAGAGCGTCTGCTTTCTGTTATCTGCTTTCTGCTTACTGCCGACTGCCTACTGGATTCTAGGGAGGTGGGGAATTAAAAGACAGGGGCTAGGGGCTTGGGACTGGGGGACGAAGGCCTGCCCGCCGCCGGCGCGTGCCAGCATCACTCGCTCAATTTGCCCTGCCGCCCAAGAAACCCCACCAACCTTGAAGAGAATTTCCTTTTTTGGCCGAACGACGCGGGAATGTTATTGAAAACAAAGAAGGTAGATCGTAGGGGATAGGGGGCATAGGCGTTAAGATAAGCCGTGTTCAAATGGCCCCGGCAGGGGCCAACGGTGAATAGTCCGTCAGCCGACGGGTTTTAAGCTGCGGATAACGGGACCGCACAGATTTAGGCAACCCCAACGGGGTTGATCCCGCAGGCGCGGGACCCCTCCGGGGCCGAAATGCTTTCTGGGCTTCTCTTTCCGTAGGATTCATCCCGCGTGGCGGGACTATTCACGGTGTCCCGCTTCGCGGGACGGGAATGGTGTCGGAACGATGGAAATGGTCCTTATCTTAACGCCTATGGGCGTAGGTGGTAGGTGGGGAAGAGCAGGATTCAGGATTCAGGAGCCAGGAGCCAGAATGAAGAGCATCTGCTTTCTGTTTTCTGCCTTCTGCCTTCTGCTTACTGCCGACTGCCTACTGGATAGGGAGGTGGGGAACCAAAAAGAGGTGCTGGTGGGTAGGGGCTGGGGGCCGAAGGCCTGTCCGCCGCCAGCGCGTGCCAGCATCACTCGCTCAATTCGTCCTGTCGCCCAAGAAACCCCACCAACCTTGAAGAGAATTTCCTTTTCTGACCGAACGACGCGGGAACGTTGCTGAAAACAAAGGACGACTGTGGAAGACTCTGCACAGAAGCGGGAATGTATATGAAAACAAAGGAGATATTAGCATAAGGCGAGAATGTTGCTGAAAACAAAGGAGATAGATTGTGGGTGGGAAATGAAAAACAGGTGGCAGGATCCAGAACCTGGACCGTGCGTTCAGCCTCACGATTGGTTGTCTCCAGGCTCTGAATCTCCCGGATCTGCCGATGGAGTTCGTCGATGCGGGTAGCAAGTGTGGCGCCTCGTTCCGTCAAATCGGCGAGGTCCTTCTTTCCCGTCAGAAGGCTCTCATCCCTCCCTATCTGGCGTTTGGTTTCTGTGATCTCGGCGTCAGTCTTACGCAGGCGCTGTCTCAGAGTCTCAACCTCGGCCAGGAGCGGCTTCCGACTGGCCTCCGCTGCCTGAAGCTCCAACAGTCGTTGTTGTGCCACACGCTTCTCGGCTTCCAGGGTTTCAAGACGGTATGAAACATCTGCGAGCTGGGCCTGAGCTTGTGCGGGATTTTCAACTACGGCCTCAACCAGTTCCTTCAGGCTTTTCGCTTGGCCATCCAGGCCAAGCGTGGTCCTTGCCACTTCCTCGCCTTTGTCTTTGGCTTCAGCCGCAATCAGTCTTAGCCGATCCAGCCCGAGCAACTCTCGGATGAACAGCTCCTTCCGCTCGCTCCTTTCAAGCGAGAGGAAGTTGCCCGTGCGCTTCTGGCTGGAGAAGATGCTGCTGAGGAAGAAGTCGGGCGTACCGGCGAATTTGCGGACAAGCTCCTCAAAGGGCTCTTTCTTGCCGTTGGTCAGCGGTTTCCCCTCCCCGTTGAAGAGATAACTTTCCATCTGACGCGATTTGGGATCAATCTTGAGGAGCGACCGGTAGTGGGCGCCATTGACACTGAACGTGAGGTCGATTTCCGGCTGGGGATGGGTGGCGAAGTCATAGAGCGAGCGCTTCTGGCCGGGCAGTTGGCGAAATAGAGCCGCGAAGACCGAACCGATCAGCGTGGACTTGCCGGCTCCGTTCTCGCCCACAATGGCGATCAGCCCCTCACCCAGACTATCGAAGTCGACGCAGACTTCATTTGGGAATGCCTCAGTGATTCCCCGCAGCCGCAGGTTATGCAATCGCATGGTGTGTCCTCCCAGGGGTGGTCAACGTTAGGGTGGGTATATAAGAATGGGGTGTCCCGTAGTGTCCTTGTTTGAATTTGGAGTGAGGAAGTTTGGCAATTACCTTGCCTGCCCCCGCAGCGCTTTTTTGGGGTTGATATAGTTTACAACTCTACGACACCGGGTATAATTAGAGTAAGGGGAGAGCGTAATGAAGAAGAAGAACTACATGGGCGTGGGAGCGGCCATTGGCGTCAGTGTGGGAGCCGGGCTCGGAGTGGCGCTACATAACATCCCTGTCTGGGTCGCCATCGGAGTAGCCTTTGGCGTAGTCTTCGGGCTGGTCATGAACAGACGTAACCGAAATTCAAACTGACTCACTACCGGTTGTTCAGCTTTCTTGACTGAAGAGAACTGCTTTCTCGACTTCCGCCAGCTTGGCCAGCAGCCGCTCCTGGCGATCTGCCGGTGGGGTGCCTTTCATGGTCCAGTAGGCACGAAGCTTCTCCTCGGCGGAGCGAGCAGCAGCGATCGGAGCAGGCTCTGCCGGAAGGTCTGCATCGTGCTCGATCTTCACTTTCAATTCAGCGGGATTGGCAGCCAGCAATTTCTCCCTGAGATTGTCCTGCTGCTCGCGGCTCAGCATGCGATCTGGTCCGTTGGGGACCGTCACCACAACTTTCACCCGAGAGTCTTTCAAGGTGAGTGGATCCAAGTTGCCGGGTAGTCGTAGCTCTCCGTCCTCGTAGACGGCGTGAAGCTCAACCATCCGGCGGGTGGGTGACATCCTGAACTCAATGTCCAGGTCCGACATGTCCGGGTGGAGATAGGGAGCATTCAGTGTCACCAGGTGGTAGCCTTTGTCTTCAACCTCGCTGTAATCGCAGCGCGAGAGTGACCCGGCGTACCAGGTGCGCGGGGCGAGCTGCTGACGGAGATGAACGTGACTGAGCCCGACATACTGGGCCTTCAAACCACGCAGCGGGTCAAGGGGATACTCCGCGCATCGCCCGACCAGTGGCTGACCACTGCTCACCCTGGCGCCAGCTACCCCGAAATGCCCAAAGAACAGCTTGTAGCTTCCGGGCCGCTGCTCGAATCGCCGGTTGAACTCATCCAGTTGCCGGACGAAGGTCTCACCTAGACTGTGCTCGTTGCCAGCCATCACAGCTTTGTGGGGATACGGGAAGACCGCGACAGCTACATCACCCAGCTCAATGAACTTCGGCTCAGTGCAAAGGTATATCGGGTGCTTGCCACGAGCTCGACAAAACACATATAAATCGCCCTCAAGCTCTGCCCCATGATTTCCTGCGACCAGAATCACTGGAGCGTGGTTGGCCATTTCAACCAGCCTGTCGACCCAGAGGTTCCGTTCCTTAATTGTTGCCTTGTAGGTCGTGAGGTCGCCGTTGATCACAAAGAGGTCAACGCTGGCCCGGATGGCATCTGCGACAAACCATTGCAAGCACTGAGCGGTGTCGGCGAAATAGCGGTCTTCATCGAGGGGGAAATCACCGGCGTGGGCGAATCGTAAGGGCATAACGTTTTTGGGGCCGCCAAGGACATGGACCAGGCACAAGCCCGCTAAGCCACAGGCTCCTCCCACAACGCTTAGATGGGCGGTATCCGTTGACCCAGGGCGACCTGAGCTGTACCATAAACTGCGATAGAATCCATCGGCACTGGTTCAGTTATTGAAAGAGCGGGCGATGAGGCCCGCGCCGCAGCGAGCATCGCCCGCAAAAGTCAGCGCTAGGCATACCGGAGGAACCAATGTGGTTGTTCGACCGGCTTAAGCGCAGAAATCGCATTGAGCGGGAAAGGATGCGGTTGAAGCCGCTAACTTCACCTCGGCTGAATGCTTGTCAGGAATACGGAAAACTTGCCGCGCGCCTGCATGCTTTGAAGTTCGTGGGCGGCCTAGACATCACCAATTGCATGTTCGAACCTGATGGCACGTTGAAGTCAATGTTTTCTACTGGACGCGGTCGCATCCTGGAGCGTCCACTTACTGTAGAGGAGCGCGCCAATGATCTTGCAGCTTTGAAGAAACAGTTAGGTGCGCCAGAGTGGGAAGCGGTTAAAATCGGCTACCGGTTCATGTCTCCCGGCGAAGCCGAAGAAGTGCTGTCGCGGGTTGAGCACCCAAGCGTTGGCTTGGGGGCGAGCGTTGATAGCGAAAGCGATGCGCACTAAAACTCGTCCAACTGAACGGGATCTGTGGCGCAGCTCCGTTATCAACTAAAGGTGCTGTGATTTGACCAGAATGGTCGCAGCGCCAGGGAATTCTCTGAGGCCGTAAATCAGGGCCTGAGGAAGATGTTGCTCGCGGGCCGAGCCAACGAAATACTCTCGCTGATAGACAAATACGACCTGCAGTGCCCCTAAGAGATACCAGAGTTGCTCAGGGCGATGTTGGCTAAAGGGAGAGTTACAGCGCCAGATGGGATTCGGCCGGTGATCTCACCATATGTTTATCTCCCATTCCGCCGGGGGGAATTCCCGGTTCTGGCTGAGTGGCGGCGTACTTTCGCTAGTAAGAGACTGCTGCCGGGCGCGGCTCGCCTGACCCTTAGCTCTGGAACAATCCCAGTTGATCTGACGTCATGGCGGCACTCGATGGCCTGCGCGAGGCTTTACGCCTGGGTATGCTTTCAAGTATCCCACCGAACATCAGGAGTTGTGTCACCACTATGGGGATTGGTGCTGGTGGCGGAATGATGACTTCTGGTACACCCCTCTCCGGAGGTTCTGCCTCCATTTCCGATGGTGATGTCTCCACGGCCCGAACTCCGAATACTTCCGCCTGCTGCCTTTGCAACTGCTTCCACACAGCATCGGCGGATTCGCCAATACCTTTCTCCGTCACCAGTTCCCGCGCCATCGCCATCAGGATGTCATCGCCTTCCTCGATCGCTTGCAGGCCGTCAGTTGCGAACTTCCCTTCCATCGCCAGCGAAACTAACAGCTTCTTCCCCATTAGCCTCAAACACGCTTCCTGCATGGTGCCGGCGTAGTAGAAGAACTTGACGTTGACGTTCGACCACTGTCCAATCCTCCACGAGCGCCGACTGGCCTGTCGCAGGGTGTAGATGGAACAGCCGGTTTCGTAGAAGAAAATATCTGGAAATGACCAGAGGTCGAGTCCCGTCTGAACCAAACGCGGGTGCCCGATCACAACCTGCACACCGGCCCGCAGCTGACGCTCATACCACGCTTCACGCTCTTCCGGCGCAACCTGGGTCGTGAGCACAGCTACCCGGATCCCTTCTTTCGCCAGGATGCTCTCCAGGCGCCGCGTCACGTCCCGCTTCTGCGTATAGACCGCGTAGACCTGCACCTTCCTGCCGCGCTCAAGCGAAGATTTGATTTCTTCAACCAGCCGCCGTTCCTTGGCGTAGACAAGGTTCTGATCCAGGTCTCGGGTCGCTGCGATCAAGAATGGTTCGCGACGTTGGGTCTCAGGATCGAACTCTCGCCCTATCAGGTCCCCGAAACCGAAAGGCCGGTCAGGATAAGCGAGGAGAGCATTCAAGGCGACGCTCGCGACCGACTGGTTGCCTCGATGCTCGCGCAGGGCCTTCTTGATGTCCTGTTCGAGGTCCTCGTAAGCCTTCTGCAACGGCTGATCCATCTCCACGCTGACAACTTCTTCATGGTAAGGAGGGAGAGCATCGGAGATGTCCTCCAGCGACACGAAGGCACCCAGGCTCATCAGGAAGCGGCCAAACAGCAGGGGTGAGGCTCCCGGCCGATGGCGGAGTCGGGTGGTGACGCGCGCCTCGGAACAGGCGTTGTCGGCGGGCTCAATTACCGTGATCTTCTCCAGCAGGCCGTAAGCTTCGGTAAAGGCCCGAACGCCGGCTTCCCCGTATTCCAAGCCCTCTTCCAGCATTCTGGAGGATTCAAGACGAAACAGAATATTGAAGAGTTCGTCTGCGTAGCCGCCAAGCAGCGTGCCGGTGAGCACCGCAATGTGGCGGGCGGACGAGGCCAGGGTACCAAGGGCATTGCCCTGTGCCGTATCTCCTCCCTTCAGCTCGTGAACTTCGTCAGCAATGGCGTAATCGAAAAACCCGTCCATGTACCGGCCGATGAAGTCAACCGGGGCAAAGCGTCGAATCTTCTTCCCATCTGCTTCCCAAAGCGCACTGTAGAGTGGCCGGCGTGCATGATTGGTTTCATCACCTTGGCCCAGCATTTCGCTCAGCTTCACCTTCTTGAAATCCATCGCCAGCAGACGCTCGCCATCTTCTCCAAGGTAGACCGGAGCCCCACTGTCGGGATTGACCACGCTGCCCTGATAACGGCCGCAGTGGGCGACCTGGTAGGCCTGCCGCCAGAAATACCCGAGCTTTGCGCGATCCCGGCCGACAACGAACAGTGCCGGAGAAGGACAAAGCGAATCCCAGCGCTTGCGTGCCGAGGGTGAGGTCTTGCGCAGGCGCAGTTCACTCAAGCTGGTCCGCAATCCCTCGCGCACAATGCGTTTGTTTCGCAGCTTGACTTCGTTCACGCCGTGATGGCCCTTGGAGTTGGTCGGGGTGCGCAGACCGTCGATGATGAATACGCGTACACGCGGCAGTGTGAGGATTGCTTCCCGGCACCACTTCTCCACCAATTGAGGTGGGACCATTGCGAGAGCCGTAAAGGGCCGGTCCTCAGCGTGGGTTTGAACGGCAGCCAGCGAGATCAGCGTCTTGCCCGTACCGCACTCGGCAATCACCGCTCCTGCGTGGGCCTGCTGCCAGCGCCGGACCAGGCCCATGATGGCGATGGTCTGGGCAGGGTAGGGCTTCCGAAGGAGATTGCCAATAATTGGTGACGGTGGGTCGTCGATGGAGTGCAGGGGCGGGTAGGATTCAAGGATTCGGTCCCCTAACTCTTGGGCATGGGCACGCAAGTAGTCGGCGATATTTTCCAGCAGAGGCAAAGTCTCCTCCTTTCGCTTTGAGTGCAACGACTAAACCTGTTTATCCATCCGGCCAGTTTGCCGCATTCCTACAGGAACTTCTTACTTTGCCGGAAGAGGATCTTCTTGCTTCGCTGCGACACAAGAAGCGGCTTGCCTTGCAAAAAGGTCATTATTTCCTTAAGATGGGTGCCCAGAAGTCAACAGGTAGTACAAACTCTTAGTCTGGGAGGGAAGATGAAACGAACCATTCTGGCCGTCATTACCTTACTCACCGCGTTTGGTTTGGGGATGCTGACCGGAGTCCCGAGGGGGCATTCCGTTGGTGAGGCTCCAGCTTTAGCCGCCCCGGTGCCGGCAGCCTTGGCCGTTCCGATGCCGCGTCGTTGTCCAGCCATCCATGAGGCCGTCCATGCTCTCGAAGTAGCCATGCATGACATGGAAGAAGCCCGCCACGATTTTTGCGGCAAAAAGAGGGAGGCCATGGAATCAACACGCCGTGCGATCAATCATTTGAGAGCAGCCGAGAATTGCGATAGGTGCAGGGAATAGTAAATAAAGCATTACTGGTTGCTCTGGGCAGAGAGCCATCTCACGAGGCGGTTGTTTGCCAGCATGCTGGGGCGGATAGCGGGGCTGCCGGTTCCGGCGGGATAGCCGAGGCTGTGGGAACCGAGGAATCGATTCCGAAACCCCCGGGAGGGGGCGGTGTCTGAGAAAGCCTGCCATGCTGAGCGGTGTATCGCGGAGCGAAGCACCTCGTTTGGATGGAGTGCTCTCAAAGGGAGAACCTTCGCTCAGGCTCAGGAAGACAGCCACCGCATTGTGCCACTTTCTTACGTAACCAAGCACCAGTATCCATGTCAAACCCTCGGTAATTCCTATTCAGTGATTAAAGATAGTCCTTGCGGGCTCGTTGCGGTACCAACAGGCGGGTGATTCTTCGTGGGTCAGGCTTGCGTGGTCGAAGCGCTGGTAGTTGCTGCTTCGAGCATGGCGAGTTGTATCTCTGTCGTCTGGACGTAATAGCTGGCATGTTTCGGAATAGCCATGAACGCGATGGATCCTTCACGCACAATCATTTGTTCACACTCTACGGCGGCGATCTGGTCAGGTGACCCCTGCAAGCTCTCAGGAAGGCAGACTGTTTCCTTCTCTTCAATTGGAAGCTCATCCAGCATGGCCTCCAGCGTCACCCTGGTGCCTTCAACTTCCTTTCCAGAGCTGGCAAGATCTTCCCAGGGAGAGAAGTATTCCGCGAAGTGGGCCCAGTAATACGTCGCGATGATATCCGGGTCGAGGTTCTTTTGTTCTCTGAGTGTGGCGACCCGTCCCAGGGCCAATGCAGCAAGTTCCGGCGTCAAATCCACAAGGGCGAATTCACACCCTCCATCGCAATACTCGTTGTTGCTGGTAACCTTCAATAAGATACGCATGATTCTCCTTCCTGTGTGGCGGGCAAGGTGGGAATTTCGCTGCACGCTTCCTGGGGGCTGTCGTCTTCCGGTCTAATCTCGCCCGTCCGGAAGAAGTTGGTGCCAAAGCTCCAGTGGACGGGCCCACTGCTTTCGGGAAACGTGATCCTCTTCTGCCTTAGTCCCCTGCCCATCCATTTCAGGAACACTTTCTTCGACCCTCTGACCAGCACCGGAGAGCATCCCAAGCCCACGATGGCTTGGATCATCCTATGCCGGGTGAGTTTCTGGATGAACCAAGTCGCCCACTCCGGCACGACGGGCAATCCATACCGCTGCGCGATGCGGTAAAGCACAAACGTCGGGTCGTTATCACACAGGATGGTTCGCCTGCCTTGTGGGTCAGCCCCTGGACGTGTCTTGGCCAGTTCCGTCGAGATGGCAACCAGGTGCCTGACGGGTCTGCGTCCGGCAATATTAATTGTTCCCCGGAAGCACTGCGCGCCTTCACCGAGGCTGACAGTGATTGAATCAATCCCCGGAGCTTCCACGGTAAAGAGGTTCTGCTCGATGACGGCTGCCCAGATGGCGCCAACGTCGGAGTCACCACCCAAGACAGATATGAGGTGGGCCTTGCCGTTCTGGTCGTGTTCGATCTCTCCAATAAATCGATCCAGCCGCACCCTAATTCGCGTGGTCGTGTCCTTCATTCGCTTCGTGTATTCCAGGACGCCGAAGCGCTCGTGGGCATTCTTCATGAGGGTTGTCCTCTTGGGATTCGTCAGATTTGGCTGTTGGGGGAGCTAAAGTGAGACAGGCAGGACTACTTCAGTATTGCGACTTGACCAGTGCTGAAGACGACCGTCAACTCGTTCGAGAATCTTTCCTTTTCTCTCACTGTGATTACGCCATCCTCTTCTTCCTCTGTCTTGTCCACCACTTTGACAGCCTGCCAGAAGGTGATATGGCGCTGATCTCCAGATCCAAAGATACCGTTCAAAAGCCCTGAGCAAGCCAGGAGCCCGACGTGCCCTGCGTGCAAGGGTGTGAGGGGCCGGCCTGTGGCAGACACTGGCTCAGCAAAGAGAATGCGTCCCGCCTGTCGATACACCGCTGACTGCGGCAA
>Ga0208191_1000579_pt1 | contig 24504 bp, 21 predicted proteins | sample June2015DPH_13_5_FD_184709 | JGI IMG/M metagenome (GOLD analysis project Ga0208191, IMG submission 184709) | Peatland microbial communities from SPRUCE experiment site at the Marcell Experimental Forest, Minnesota, USA - June2015DPH_13_40... | ecosystem: Environmental > Terrestrial > Soil >... | reverse complement strand
GCGAGGGGCGCGCCACTAACTCCGTTTTGTAAGATTCCGTGCACAGTGAAGGACTGGTTAACGGCGGGGTTGCTATTTGTTGTTAAGATACTAATCTCGGTTTCTAGAACGTTGCCGACCGTGATGCCAATCACTGCATTAGCTGAAGCGTAGGCACCGGCACCATCGAAGGTCGGTTCGAATCGGTACTGGCCCTGTGCAGATTCACTCCAGGTGAAGGAGTAGGAGCCGTTGGCGTTGGTGGTGGTTGTGTTGACCGCTTGCTCCCAGTTGCCTGACGGGTCCTCTCTTTGAAGCCTGATGGTTTTGCCCGAGAGCGGGGTGCTGCCGGCTTTGAGTGTGCCAGAGAGGGTGAAGGATTGGTTAACCACGGGGGTGGTGCTGGAGGCGGTGACGGTCATGGTGGTGGGTGTCTGGGTTGGCGTAGAGGTAGGCGTTGCGGTTGGGGTTGGGGTAGGCGTTGCGGTTGGGGTTGGGGTAGGCGTTGCGGTTGGGGTTGGGGTAGGCGTTGCGGTTGGGGTTGGCGTTGCGGTTGGGGTTGGCGTTGCGGTTGGGGTTGGCGTTGCGGTTGGGGTAGGCGTTGCGGTTGGGGTTGGCGTTGCGGTTGGGGTAGGCGTTGCGGTTGGGGTAGGCGTTGCGGTAGGCGTTGGGGTTGCCGTTGGGGTTGGATCGACGGCAGTGACGGTGACGGTGGCGGGCGGGCTTGTTGAGCTCACGCGGGGGGCGCTGCCCACGTAGGTGGTGCGGTACTGGTAGGCGTTAGCGGTGGTTTCGGTCCGACTGAAGGAGTAGGTGCCAGTGGTGGCGGTCTGCGAGGCGAGGGTAGTCCAGGTGCTGCCGCTGAGGCGCTGCAACGAGACGGTGCGTTGGGTCAACGGGGCGCCGTTCGCGGTGAGCTTGCCGGTGATCGAGAAGGGCTGGTTAACCGGCGCTGAGGGGGGTGTTGAGATAGTGAGGGTGGTGGAGATCTGGGCGGAAGTGACGGTGGCGGTCGCGGTCGGGCTTGTTGAGCTCACGTAGGGGGCGCTGCCCGTGTAGGTGGTGCGGTACTGGTAGGTGTTGGCGGTGGTTTCGGTGCGGCTGAATGAGTAGGTGCCAGTGGTGACGTACTGCGCGTTGATGATGGTCCAGGTGGTGCCGCCGAGGCGCTGGAGGTAGACGACCTGTTTGGTTAACGGAGCGCCGTTGGCGGCGAGTTTGCCGGTGATCGAGAAGGACTGTTTGACCTGCGCTGAGGAGGGTGCTGAGATAGTGAGGGCGGTGGGGACCTTGGCGGAAGTGGCGGTGGCGGGTTTCGCCTCAACTACAGCGTTAGCGTTATAGAACAACAATGCACAAATCACAAGCACTACTGCGACAACAATCACACCTCTCTTTTCTGCAAACATTCCTCCTCACCTTGAACGTTAACCCCGTACTCGGGCCACAAGTCTGCTCCGAGCACATAGGTACACGATAGAGGAGTTTAGATCGTCTTAAGCGTTCCTTTGCAAAATGGCGTCTAAATTGCCTAAAATTATCAAAACTGCTTTATTTGGGCAAGGTAGTGCGTAATAGCTCGTCCCTGTTCGCATACATCAACGCCAATGGGGGCGGCCGACGGATCTTCGACCCCGAGGTTTTGCCGAGTGCTGCACGAAATCAAAGGACACAAGATTGGCAGTTGGCACGCGAAATTTCACTGATACCCCTTCGAGCAGCGTCCGCTCTTCAGCAAAGCCGCGAGGTACTTTTCCAACGTTCTCCGACGTTATGTGCTGTAACCGGTAGGGTGCACACTGGTTTGACGACAATGACAAGGACCTCTTCCGCGTTGCAAGACACGGTTGAGCGGCATCACGGACGAGTTACTGCGGCAGAGGTGCTATCCTGTTTGCTCAAATACGTTATGCAAGATATCAGGAACAAACGAGTGCTTGAATCAGGATGCGGTGTTGGGAACTATTTATCGTGTTTCTCTGAAACGTTGTTGGAGTCCACGCTTCACTTCTCAGCGCGGACTTCTGCAAGCCCCTCAATTTCGATTCCGGACAATTTCAGGTCGTCTTTTTTTGCGCCATACAATAGTCTGTGATAGTACTGCAGCACGAGTTCTTGGAGGATAACTAGGATCGTTTTCATCGAAGAATCGCCAGAGTCAGTCTGAGGTCAAAAAAAGAGAAAAAGACTAAGAAGAAGTCCCACTTCTCGCTCGCAAATAGTTTTTACCCTTTTCAAGCTCGAGCGCAGCGGAGGCCGCCGCACCGAATAAGTCTTGCACTATTTTTCGACCAGAACATAGAGCGCAGACTAAGCACACAGTTTCAGCCTTCCACTGGCTGAAGTGCGCTACTTTTACTTAATCATCTGTTGCAGTTCTTCCTAACATAGTGGGAAAAAGTTGCAGCTTATAGCTACAGCGACGAGTGCAGTTCGTTATTGAGAACGAACCAAAAATGCCGCTTCTTTGTCTAAAAAATGCTTTTCCCATCAAGGCGCTTTTCTTTCCAGTCAATACCGAACAAGTCCAAAATCGAAGGGGTCACGTTTACGATGCTCGGAACCTTGTCGTTTACCTCTTTGTCGATGTTCCTGAGCAATAGAACAGCGTCCTTGTTATGCCCGCCAGATGCCACATTGTGGTCGTGCGCTTTTCCGTAGAGGCTCGAGTACAGTTCCCATCCGACGCCGTATCCGTCCGCGAGCCAGAAAAGGATATCCGGGTATATGCGCTCGCAGAACCTTCCGGGATCAACGTCCTCTCTCCACTTTACCCATTCCATGAGCGGTGCCTGATGAGGCGATCTCAGCTCGGAGAGTGAGGCAATCAACGCGTTCCGCACCTTCTCATATTCGTCTTCTGACACAAGGTCTCGATTAATCTCAATCCCGCCTTGCGGATACGACTTGATGCCTGCGAAGTTCGATAAGAATGCGCGGCTTTTGGTCTGATCGATTGACCCCGCAGACGAGTACATTGACTTACCGGCTTTGGTGAGCCGCTCGTTTATCACGACGAGCCGGATCAGGAAGTGTTCGATGTTCAATCTATTCGAAACGTCTAAAATGGTTTTTCTCACTTTGCTGAGCGTCCTCATCCGGTTGCCTTTCGCGGTTATGTAACCAGCTCTTCTTAAGAATTCGTTGATGTTGACCGTCTTGGCAGGCCTTGAATGGTGGCCGTGGTCACTCAACACGATTACGCTCGCGTCGGAGTACATGTCGATAAACTCCCCAACAAAGCCATCAATTATCTTGTAATAATCCAAGATCGTGCTCTTGAACGACGTGATACCCGGATACGCGGGATCCTGTTCGTCAAAGAATCGCCAGAGTCTGTGTTGAATGACGTCTAACAAGTTGAAGTAGACGAAAAAAAGGTCCCAGCTTTCGTTCTGGCTAAGTGACATCGCGATTGTTTTTTCTGTTTCGAGCACTTCTTTTCCAAGTGTGATCCATTCTTCCAAATGTTTGATTCCTGGGAATCCACCCCACAGGCTCCGAAGCGTGTGGGGAATATTGTGCTTCGCCATAACGTGCTCAGGGTACGCATCAATGGTAATCTCCGAAGATATCCAATCCAACTGTCGTTCGAGCGGCGATATACCCACCATAGCACCGTTTACGTCCCAGGGAGGGTACATTAGCTGAGGAAAAACGATGACGCACCGATAGCGCTCTCTGCTCAGATAATCCCAGAACGTCCGTCCTTTCACGGAGTCAATGCTAAGTTTTTGCAAGTCGCCCATCGTGGGATCAAAAATGTCGTAGACGTAGAGCAGCCCGTGATTTCCTGGGCTCAAGCCGGTATTGATGCTTGCCCAAGCCGGGATAGTATCGACCGGAAAAACCGACTTCGAGAGAAACGTCGGGCTCTCGTGCATGAGTCGTGCAAAGTTCGGCAGCGCGGCCTGATGTGCAGACAAAACGTATGGATCAAGCGAGTCTATGCCCAGTACGATGGTTTTGGTCATGGTAGGAGTGCCGTAGTAATAGTGAATGCCTCCTCAGTGAGCTCCTGCACAGTACGCGTGCCGTCGAGCGTGATCACTTGATCAATGGGGAATTGCGCGAGTAATTTTCGTTTCTCGTCGTCGCTTCGGCGCAAGAACTCAAGTGACGGTACATCATCCTTTCGAGCAAACGCAAGTTCAGGGGGGACTTTCACGTAAAAGATAATCGTGGGGCGGGGGAACAACTTAAAGAGCCACACCACCAACCTGTACGACTTCGAACCGTCTGCGTGAAGGGCAAGTATCACATCATAGACATAGCGGTCCGCTAGCACTATCGTGTTTGTCAGCAACGAAGCGACAAGCAGCGGGCATACCCGCACGAAGTAATCAAGCCACGTGAACCAGTCAAAAAAAGGAATCTTGGAATGGGCTGACTCGATGTTCTCCTCACTGCCCCGTCTAGTCATGACTTGTTTCGTCTGCGACGCAAAAGGCTTAAATAGCCACGACTCAAAGCCGCGCCAGCCACACCACAGGTACGTGCTGGAGACCCCTGCGCTCGTGAGTGACTTCTGCAGCGATCTAGCAACAGTCGTTTTTCCGGATCCGTCGATCCCCATAAAGCAAGCAAGGACGCGCCTTTTCATTTGATTGTGTCGTCGTACTTGGCTAACTGAGGCAGGACGATGCACTAAGGGCTTGAGTCGACAGCCTTCAATGACAACGGTCTGAGCGCCCCCGATAGCCCCAGTAAGTCTCTTGTTGCTATTGCCGTCCCACGCTTGCAGCGCTGCTCGGCTTGACAAAACGACGGCGTGCCACTGCCCCGACGTGAACTTCGAGCTCAGTTTTGATTCGGGAGCGCAAAACGTTTGGTCTAAGACCGGGATTTATTACTGCGCTTTGACGTTGCTTTCAAAATGATATCAGCTAGAAGCATAATAATCTTTCGTAAAGCGCTCAACCGCACGTATCATTCTTCTTTAACCAAACGAGGCACTCGAACCGCACAACGCTAACCTCCCTGGGCCAACACCTCTTCATACACTGAGACGAGTTGCTCGGCGATGCTCTTCCACGAGAAGGCATTGAGCACATGCTGCCTTTGGATCTCGATCTGCTGATCGGAGTCATTCTTGAAAACTGCTTTGACAGCCCGTGCGATTTGAGCTGAAACGTCTGCTTGCATGTCGATCGGCTGGCCACCTATCTCCGACAGAATGTAGCTCAGCCCGCCTAGGTCTGCAAGCACCACAGGAGTCCCAGCCGCGACACTCTCCAAAGCGGCAATCCCGAAAGCTTCGCAGCTGGAGGGCAGGACGAAAACATCCGCCGTCGCGTAAAATTCTTTCAACTTCTCGTCAGATACTTGGCCCATAAACGCGCACTGGTTGAGAACGTGTTCGGTGATGGCCTGTCGCTTGAGTTCTGCGCCGTACCCATCATCTTGACCGATGAACACGAATTTTGTTGATGGGTACTCGTCAAGAATGTCGGCGATCGCGTGCACGAGGTATTGAGGCCCTTTGTATGATACCAAACGACCAACAAACAGTACGAGGTGTTCGGGGTTGGCAAGGTCTCGCAAGAGCTTTGCAGAAGTCGTGAGATTCGCGAACTCTTCCGGTGTAATGCCGTTAGGGATGATCCTGATTCGCTCCCGGCGTGCGCCAAGTTGAACGTACTGCTCCGCGTTTATGGGCGTGAGGGCGATGAGCGCAGCAGCGGAGCGCAACACGGCACGCCCAAAGATGCCGTCTGCGAAGTTTTTAGCCAACTCGCGAAAACCCCCGTATGACGATATCATATCGTGCGCTGTGAGAACGAATGGCGTCTTCGCGAGTTTCGACGCTATCGCCACGAGGCTCGGTTCAGCGTGCAGATACTGGTGGACGTGAACGATGTCGTATTCTCGAAGGTCCTGGAACAGGTAGCGTATGAGCCCGGGCGTCAGGTACAGCGTGTAAAGCGCTAGTCTTGGCCTAAATCGGTAGATCTTTACGCCTTCTTCGTCTGCTTCAAAAAAGGGTAAATCTGGCAATGAATTTCGCAGCGTGAGCCCCTTGTTAGAGATACCTGGCACGTCCTGTTGCGCTACGGAACTCGAGGTGACGACGGTAACGTCGTGACCCAGTTTTGCAAGCTCTCTGGATATGTGGAATGCGTGGAATTCAACTCCTCCCGCCCTCGGATAAAATCGCTCTACGACTTGAAGTATTTTCATCTGCTCACTCAGTGGACCCGCGTCTGCTTTCTTCGCCCCTGCTTTCGCCAGCTTGTGGCTGCAGAATTACACGCAAATCGACGTGCCCATATCAATATCGGTGCTATTTCGCTTCTTGCCTGACCACCGACACAACGCGATAGTTAAGAGTTTAATCGAGGGCAGCCAAGCCACATCGGTGCTGCCTTCGTGTCTATGAGCGGGCCGGTGCTGGGCGATGACCATGTGGGGACTCTATTTTCTGCCGTGAACGTCACAAAGCGGTTCACTGTTTTGGTTCTCGTGTTTCGGTGCTCGTATAGTTTTCGCTTCACATTTTGCTCGTTGCGAACTGCCAATGAGTATGACGGCGGTTGGGCGCAGCCTGCCGCGTCGCTGCCAGCCGCAGGGTTTCTCAGCGTCACTTGCTCTCAGTGCTTATCGATCCTATTTTTGTTGGCCAAGGTCAAGTTAGTAACCTGCCGGCCGTCGCCACTTGGTGAGAGAAGTGCACCTCGGCGCAGGAGCCGAGCTCGGGCTCACGCGTTAGGTCACGAGCCAAACGAGCTGGCCTGATGCTATGCGCATACGACAACAAAACTCATGCCGTGCCAGTCTCAGGTGGTCGGGGTAAACCATTCAGAGGCGACGAAGGATACAACGGAGACGGAAGCCGACATGGGGCCACGTCTAAGTCGTCGTTGCACCCCACCCAAAGGGCCGATCTCCGTTGCAAAGGGTCACTGAAGCAGCTGCTCGTAAACTTCAACCAAGTTTCGGGCGATATTGTCCCACGAATACGGCCGAACAAGTTCTCTCGTTTTGATCGCAGCTCCTTGGGTTTTCAGCGCCTTGAGTCTGTCAGGAAACTCATCGACTTCCGCATAGCAGAAACCTGCGGCCTCGTCAAAAAGCCGTGGTAAGCCGCCAAACCGGGTCGAGACAACGGGTAACCCCGACGCCATGGCCTCAAGAACCGAAAGCGGGACATCGATGCTTCCCGCAGCATCCGTTGTGGGAAATATGTAGCAGTCTGAGAGCCCGTAGAACTCCTCTACCTTGGGATTGTACGCTTTTGTCACTATAACGCCAGCTTTCTTTAACCCCGCGGCAACTTGGAGTTCGTACTTCGTTGACGGTCTCCCGACCAAAAAAACCTGGTTTTCGTCATCCTCTTGGATCTTCTTTAGACACTCCACGTTACGCCACTTTCGTACAGATCCTACGTGTAAAACAACGAATTTGTCTGATTCGACTTCATACCGTGCGCGCAGCTCCTTCTTTTCCGAGTTTGAAACGGGGTGAAACCTGTTGAGATCAACGCCGCTGTACACGAACGGCATGACGTTGCAGCCAAGCTGGTGGTATGTCGCTTCGGCTTCAGCTGATTGGGTCAGTACTAGGTCAGTTTTTATGAGAGGGACCGCTGGCGCAAGAAGAGACGAAAACGCGAACCAAGGCCCGTGGGAAAACCCTCGGAACGGAATGAGCGGTGAAAATATGACGGTCTTGGGATTTTTGCACATCGTTTGAAGGATTCGCGTTAACAGAAAACTGAAAGGAGAGGCGGCCGTAATAGAGTGTATAACGTCCGGCTTGAACGCTTTAACCTTTTTCCATTCATCCGGCGAAAGCAGACGTTGCAAGTCAAAGAACTTGACGTCGCACTCCTTCGCTAGGATAGGCAACAGGTTGTGAGCCATGACTTTGCGAGCTTCATCTGGCGGCGAAACGGTGCCAACTAAGCATATCTTCATGCTAAGAACCCCCACCGACCATTCTGGTGGTCTCTCGATGCTTCAATCTTACAGCCCCTGATGTGCCGCTCTTTGCACGTGATGTGAGTTCTTCACTGCAGATCAAAGTATCGGGCGCGACAAAAAAATAGGGCTTACAGTTCATTGATTCCACAGGGGCTATCGTTTGATTGCATTTTTACCAAAAAAGCGACCGCTAAGCGGTTCGTTTGAGGGCGCAAGCGCGTGAACGTTGGGTATAGCTAAAAATCTAGCAAGCAAGCGAACATTGACCTCGACCGCAGCGGCCACGCTCAATCACCCAGCAGCTAAGTCACATAGACCTGTTGGCATGCTTCAAGAAAGTCCGGGCAGATTTTAGCAGCCCAGTTAACTCCCACAAACCATCCCTGCTCAAGATATTCCGCACGGCGATTTTAGCGAAAGAAGCACTGAAATAGTACTCTTTGAGCGCCGACTCGACACTACAGACGAGATCGTCACTGGACAAATCTGGGTAAGATATGACACATCGCTGAAATCCGTGCTCATCTATCGTCTTGCTCGAATCAGATTCGAGGAGAAAGCCGTTTTCAGAGATCCATTGGTAGAATTCCGTCCCGGGAATTGGGGTTGCTACTGCTATCTGAAGCATATCGGGTTTTATCTCTTTAATGAACTGTATTGTCTGCTGTATGGTGTCTTCGGTCTCCTCAGGCAAGCCAAAAATGAAATCGCCCAAGATCTTTAAGCCTGCCCTTTTCGCGCTGGCAGTAAACGCCTTGGTATCGGCAGTCGTGACGCCTTTTTTAATGTTTTTAAGTATCTTGTCGCTGCCCGACTCATAGCCGACGTCGATGAGGCGGCAGCCAGCCGATTTCATTATCCGCATCGTTTCATAATCGAGAGTTGCTCGCGCATTGCAGGACCAGCGAACGTCAAGCTCACGTTTTTTGATCTCGCTGCAGACCGCTGCGACTCGCTTTTTGTCGATCGTAAACGTATCGTCTTCAACAAAGATCTCTTTGACTGCAGGGAGCTCATTGCTTACGTACTCGAACTCGTCAACGACATTGGTGACGCTTCTCGCTCGAAACTTCGTACCCATGAACGTTCTCGGCCACGAACAGAACGTACACCGGTTTGGGCAGCCGCGCGCCGTAAATAGCTGCACCATTGGGTGCAGTGCATGGCTGAGCATGTAATCCTTAATGTCAAGGTGGTTTTTGTACACGCTTGTCACGAACGGGATGGCGTCGAGTTGCTCAGAGGTCATGAAGGGTCGGTCTGGAGTCTGGACAGTGCGGCCGTCTCGCCTGTATGAAATCCCGGACACCTCTTCCAGATCAGTCCCTTCCTCAGTTGCCGCAGCGATGTCTCTGATCGTAAGGTCGTACTCGTACTTTCCCACTACGTCCACGTGGTCGTTTTGAAGCATTGCTTCGTGAAACTGAGAGGCCGGCGGTCCGACTAACACGGACAAAAAGTCGCCTCCTTGTTTCAACTGGGCGATGATGTCGATGTCGTTTTTTACGCTTGCGAAATTCGACTCAATAACGAGTATATCCGGATTAAATGCATCAAGATCGTTCTTAACCTCTGGCACACCCCATTCCTTTGCTGACGCGTCTACCAGCTTGGCTTGGTAGCCTGCGTCTTCAATGACTCCTGTCGCGTACGACAACCAAATCGGATACCAGTAGGTGCCCCCGAGTGAAACGACCCCCTGCCACCTCGTGCACCTATGGAACTTGGACAGGGTTTTTCCGTTTGACACAAAAGGTGGGTGCAGAAAATAGACTCTCATTTAGCGCCACCGCCCCTCATCGTCGCTTGCACAGATTCCGAGTGCACAAAGTAGCTCGCCGACTTTCCACGTCGAACCAACCGAGTACGACCTAGTCCGTGCATTCAAACCTCCGCGTCCTAATCGGGTGTGAGCTGCCTATAAATGTTTTGTGTGTCTGCGCTGACTGTCTGAGATTCAAAAAATCCATGGTCGTCAATAACAAATGGATCGACAAGCTTTCAGAAGCGACTCCTTCGCGATGGTTCCAGCGCGATAATTAGGGCAAGAAAATTTCGCCTTTGCATCGCTCTTTGCCTAGCGAAGCACAGAATAGAGCCTATTGTTTGAAGGCACTGCGCCCTCAACGGCCCAACTGTCATGCTTCCACGCACACGCCCTAAAAGGGCTCTACAGTCCGGCTCCCGCCCTCGTCGAATCGATTTTTTCCCAAAGAACCGAGTAACTGCCGGAAAAAAAGTCTTTCCAAGCCAGCACGAGCAGGTATTCATCGAAAAGCACGTATCGTGCCACCCGAAGGAATGAGAACTTCGCGGGCCGGGTGCCGGCGTCAGCCCGGTGCACGCGCGGAGCGTACCGCAGGTACACAGAGAGCAGGATCAGAAAAAGTGCGGACGTGATAACTAGATGGCCCAGCACTAAAAGCGGGTTCCCGATCGCTATGTAGCCGAGTAATATTCCGACAAACATGAAGGGGGTGACCACAAGCAAGCCTTTGTGGGACGGAAATATTATGCCGCGGTACCAGTCCCTCGGGACAATGAGATATCGCCAGTGCTTGGCGATGTTTTGGATGGTGCCCAAGCAACGCCGTTTCTTTTGCGTTTTTTGTTCGCTAAATGAAGTGGGAGAGGGCTCGTAACATATCGCATCGGGCTCAAATGCCACCTTATAGCCTTTCTTCCGTATCGCTATTGACATATCCAGATCTTCGCCAATCATCGCGGTGTCGGCATCGACTATGCATTTTCTCCAAGCGTTAATCTCCCCTTGGAAAAGGCACGCGGAATCTAAAGCGGACTCGCCGGTGCGAAGCAAGGTTTCGAGATCCCAGTAGAACTGCTCGGTGCGCGGAAGTGGGTCGTCAGGATTCGACACCACGTATCGTCCCCCAACTCCGCCTATTTCGGGTCTCTCGAAATGTGGGCCTAGCTCTCCTAGCACGTTCGCGTCAAAAAATGAATTTGCATCTGTAACGAGTATGATATCCCCTGCGGCGTGGGCGCTTCCACAGTTGATTGCAGAGGCTTTGCCCAACCGTTGGTCTTCACATACGAGCTTCGTCAGCGGCGCACCACTTTCTGCGCACAACCGCCGAACTATGCTCTTCGTCGCATCCGAGGACCCTGAGTCGATCACGAGGATTTCGTACTTGTCTTTTGGGTACCGCAAAGCGCGTAGATTTTCGATCCTTTCTTCGATAACCGCTTCTTCATTGAATGTAGGCACAAGTATTGAGAAGAACGGCTGAAACGAGTAATTCTTTTCAACGCCTTTGTGCGTAAGAGTAACCCGTAGCATCAAAAGCGGGTAGCCTACAAACACCCAGATGAGAAGAGCTGCAAGCGCAGACACAGCAATAAGGGCGAGCGTCTGAACAGGAAAAGCGTTCAGGAGCGATATCGCCGCATGTGGTGTGGCAAAAGAACTATTAATGCCCAGCATCAGTCTATTCCCCCAATCGGCTTGGCGCTTTCAGTTTTTCCCGATTCGCTTAGCTTCGGCCGTTCCAGTCGCAAACGTCGCTTGCACAAAAAAAGGCCGATTTTGACGCCGTCTCTCAGCGACGACAGCTTCGGTTGATCCTTCCGGGCGCGGTAGGTGATTGGGATTTCCGCGATGCGCAAGTCTTTCCTCACGCATTCAGCGAACATATCAGCTTCAATTTCAAAGCCACGCGCTGAGAGCTGCAAGCGCCGGATCGCGTCGCTTCGATAGCCCCAGAAACCGGTGCACACGTCGCTGATGCGTGCGCCAAAGAGCACCCGCGCGAGGAGCGAGAGGAGTTTGTTCCCCACAACGTTCAGTTCGGTCATGGCTCCCGGCTGTATGGTACCCGTAAATCGAGATCCCATGACGACGTCATGTGTCTGTAACAGGTCCAGCATCTCGGAAACCGCGCCGATTGGATACGTATCGTCCCCGTCAACCATAATCGCGTAATCGGCGTTGATGGACCTGAATGCCGTTTGAATAGCTACACCCTTCCCTTTCTGCTCTTCGAGTATGATCTGGGCACCCTTTTCGACGGCGATCTCCCTCGTGTGATCGGTGGATTTCCCGTCGATCACGTACACGGCAGTTTCGAGCCCGCTCTCCAAGAGATCGGCAACAGGCACGCCATCGATTACCGTGCCGATTGAGCGTTCCTCGTTTAGTGTCGGAATGATAACTGCTACTGACTCCATCGCTTCACCCCCGTGCGCCGGTTGTCCGTACGCACAGGCGATTCCCCATTTTTTCACGCCTACGTTGCTCGTCAGTGCTCAGTTCAGTAGCAAATTGCCCAGTTCGTTGGAAGCGCCTGCTATGCCAAGTATTGCTAAAGTCGCTTCTATCTGGGGAGTGAACGCTCGCATTAAAAGCCCCAAAAAAGAACGAGGCATTTCTCCCGCGCCCTAACCTAATACGCTTATCTATAAAAAGTTTGGGGCAATATTGTGAGATTGAGGCAATATTGCACGATGAAGACAATATTGACTGCCTAACTCCTGAACGCTTCCGCGACCGAGTGTTGTGATCATGCTGCCTAAGTTCCAGGCGCTCGCTGTTAGCCTGTATAACTGCAAGGATGGATAGCGCCGATAGCTCTGTGCTAGTAGGGTAACCGTGTGCACACGCCTGTATGCTCTCGTCCAATGCGTCAATGTACGTTGGCGTTTCTTTTAAGAAAGCCTCCGCTGGTTCAGTCTCATATTCCACAGAAAAACCCCCTAATCGTCAGTTAATCGTCTTTTATCTGCATCCCCGCCCGACAAATGACCTTGCTTTCATTATCACGTATTTTAGAGGCGCACCCGGAGGGACAACGACTGAGCTTCTTGATGAAATTGCTAGGCGTGCATCCTTGTTTTCTGATCATGGTAGGGGCTTTTTTCCTGAGTTGCTGTGAAAGACTTTTTTCCGTCCGAGTGCGTTACTTCTTAATTAGCGTTAAAGTATTTAAATATTGTTAAAACTTATCAATAGTTTTAATTAATGTAAAAAAGTTAAGTTATTATCAAGAGTTAATTCTAAGCAATTCATGCTTTTCGCCAAAAACAGCGATGCTATAAATCCTACCACGAGCAGCGTCTAAATCGAATGCGCCTTGCGGCAGACCGAACGTCGTGTATAACGTGTCGTTGACCCCAGGACAGCACTATCGACCGCCAAAACTGCCCAACGCGTCCACGTCCAGAACCTCTTCAGTGGATACGAGCTTGCAGCTTCACTAACCTATTACAAGATTAAGCCTTGACAGATGGAAATATGGGTCCTCTCAAAAGAAGCAGCCTTTGGGTATTCACCGTGGTTTAAAAAGAAAAAAGATAGCGAGGCCTGACGTGTGATGACCATCTTAGTGGGAACTTTAATGTGTTCTCTTCCTCCTTCGTGACCTGCTACTTGGTCGTTTGAATGGTATCTTGAAGACAAGCGCCCTGATCCAATAGGCTTTTAGGGGAGAGATTCACAAGAAACCGACTCGTGATTCGTTTTAAACGCGAGGATAACGTGCCGCTAGATCCCGCCGCCCCCACGTCTTTGAACGATTACAGTTGAGACGCTGCACACTTTCGACATCGCTTGTTCTCGCGTTGTGCGGTTTTCGAGGTCATTCCGTGCGCTCGAGTAACGCTGAGCTAGCCACTCGCGCCGCCCATTGAACGTCTTGCGAGCAGATCCAAATCGAAACGCGTGAGAGGAAGTTGCAAACAGAGCACGGCAACCCGCTTAGTTCTGCCTAATCCTCGCCTTTGTGAGGGACAAAAATCAGGAATTCATCAAACACCGAATAGCTCAAACACCGAATAGGTCGCGCTAATCGTGCATAATATGACCCAGTGAGCTACGTGAATACGCGTAGCTCTTTAGCATTCACTAAGCTTGCCTACATCACCACTCGACTTTACAGCCGCGCGTGCAGGACGTCAGCTCGCTCTGCCGCTGTCCTTGGAACCACAGCTTAAAAAGACGGGCTGTTGTACGGCTCCCAAATGTGTTGAACCGGACCATCGATGTGAACCGGACTAGCGGTTTGAACAGGACCAGCGCAGGTCACGATCATGCACGCGACTGCAGGGCAGGGTGTGGTCGTGGTCTGACTAACGGGGCACGGAGAAGAGCAGCACGATGAGGTGGTGCAGCTCGTACACTGAGCGCAGGCCGCCGCCGTACACGTGCTAGTGGTAGCAGAGACAGCTGCTACGTTTATCGCTGTGAATAGCGAAAACGCCACGAATAGGGCTACTACAGAAACGATTGCTTTTTTCATTTTTTCCTTCGACTTACAGATCGGGCTCTATTTTCCCTTAGGATTCAGCCCGTTCAGTCCGTGTGAGCGAGTCAGCACAACGTAAGCCCCTTTCAGCGACGATTACTGAAACGCATGCGGATCTCTTGATGCTCATTACTAGATGTAGCGTAAGGCTAACATATAAAGCTTGTTGCACGATTGCACAATATTGTACAATAATACCAATATTGCCTCTTTTTGACAATCACGGCACCGCTCGCGAGATGGGGGGTTTGACTAGCGAGCTTTCAGCCTTTACGCACGCGCTTTGAGCTTCTGCGCTGTGGTCCCAGCCTGGCTGGAGAAGAGATCGTCTGCTCTTTTTGCGAACATCGTGATACTTTGACTGCGCACAATTTCGACAGTACCTTCCTTCAGTGAAGCACTCGGCAAACGGGCTTGAAACCCACGGTAACGGGTGATAGTGAACATAAACTAAGTACGCTGTGTCGCTCTTCGAAGAATGAACAGTAAGATCGTTGTACGCTGACCGAGCCCCCCATGGGCCCCAAGTTAAAGTTATTACAAAAGAGGGAGCATGGCGTGTATCAGGATGGATAATGATCATACCTCCCATGCGCGCCGATACGTCGCTTCTGTTCTCCTCATTCTCATTGTCGCTTCACTGCTTTTTCCAATGTTCGAAGGCCTGAGCGCAACGGGCTTCTTTGGTGATAAGACGTACCTGATCATCCTTCAGGACAACCAGGAGATCAGAAGCACCGGCGGGCTCATGGCGTGTATGGGGGTGCTCACCACGCATGACGGCAGCATCGCGAGCCTGAAGTATTACTACTTGAGCAGCCCGCAGCTGTCGGCGATCGTAGGACTCGACGGGCCCGCAAGCTTCACCAACTTCTTTGGCGTTAACGCCGCAGCGCTCTCTGATTCAAACGTCCAATATGATTTTGCCTCGTTTGCTCCTAAGATGCAATCAGATTTTTACAACGTGACCGGACAGAAAGTCGACGGGATCATCGCGGTCGACTTCACCGCGCTCCAAGCCTTTATGAACGTAACGGGCCCGATAACGGTATCGGGAGAGGTACTAACGAGCCGAAACGTGGTTGATCGCTTACATTTTGATGTAGGGACCGCAGCAGGCGACAAGACGTCATTCACCGACTTGTTGTCGACGCTGACGTCCGATCTCGCTCGATCGATCCTCGATGCAAGTATCCCGCAAAAGCTCGCGCTGTACACCACGCTGCAAAGCCTAGAGGCTGAAAAACACGTGCTCGTCTATCCCGACGAGGGATTCCTGTTCCAAAGCGCTGGAGGCGAACTCCAGAAGCCTACAACGGACTCTATCTCCGTGGTCGATACGACGGTCGGCACTGCAATGGCAGATTTCAGCGTGAACCGAACGATAGACTACCACGTTGAGCTCCTTGCGAACGGTTCCGCCGTCTCTACGCTGACGCTCACGTACACAAACAATAACTGGTGGGACTATGACGTATTCTCCACGACGCTCGTTCCGCCTGGGGCTGCGCTTGTCGCGGCCCATAACGTGTCAAACGCTTTCAAAGGTCCTGAGGTCACGAGCGGGGACGGGTTTACCGCTTTTTCGTCGCGCATCCTGGTGGCTGCCAACTCGACCGGAAGCATGACCTACGTCTACACACTACCGAACATCGTCACCGGGAGCGGGATAGGGAGTAACTACGACCTTCTCGTTCAAAAACAAGCGGGCATCGTTCAATACGCCTTGAATGTCAGTGTGCAGCTTCCCCCAGGGGCGACGATGATCCACGCTGAAAACGTTGGGTCAAACCAGGTAGTGACAGGAGACGCGCACGTAAGCGTCATCTACACATAGAGGGTCGATCGTGAACGCGAAACAAGGCGCGGCACTGGCACTGGTCGTTCTTGTCGTAGTCGTGGGGCTCGCAGCGAGCGCATTTCTTTGGGCTCCGTCCGCCAACGTCACGTATACCGTGCCGACTTCGGCGATACGCGCGTCGCTGGGCGAGACCGTGAGCGACGAGACGATCGCGCTCCGGTTAAACAGCATCAGCGATGCGTCAAAGCCCGCGACTGCTAGCACGTGGATCGAGTTTAACACTGAATCACACGCGGCGTTTGACCTGTATAACTTCTCGTTGACTCCCCCTCCTGCGAGCCGCTATCTCGTCGCCAACGTCACCGTCACGAACGTGCACCACACGGAAATTCCCTTTGACTACGGAGATTTCGTGTTGATCGCACACGACGGCGCCGCCTACTATCCCAACTACGCCGTTTGTAATGTGGGCTGTAGCGCGCAAGCACTCAAAAACAGTGCGCTAAATGAGACCTTCACGAGCGATGTCTATGTGCTCTTTTCGGTGCCATCAGCGACCCAGCCACTGCAGGTAGCGTACACGGGGGCTACCCCACCCATTGTGATGTCATCGACGTGAATGGCCATCGAATCGTCCGCGCGGGGCCGCTTAACACGCCTGACTGGCTGGGAACCCATCAACGCTTGCCTCCCTTTATCGTATGAACGCAAGAAATCAATGATGTACCGCTGCGGTTGCGGAGGCTTTCCATTCCCGATTCCTGAGTGTACCGGCACTGGAACGCTCACGTCCGCAGCTCTTTCAAACGGACGGTAAACGAAGGAGGCGTATAAGCAAGACTGTGATGCTTGGCCCCCGATAGCTTCTTCCAATTCCGTTCTTTCTAGGTGAACAAGGGCCGCAAAGGAGGCGCCTGGCTGTGTGTCGGTACAGGCACGCTCGTCGCTTATGCATCAAGCTAGAAAGGTGTGATAAAGGAAATAGAAAATAAGCGCAAGCACGCAAAGAAGAGGATATTATAACATCGTTTAAATAATAGCCACTTCAGGTCGTACTCAAATTATATCTCACCTCTTCATCCTTCGTTTGAAATCTTTAGACTGAGGTCGTCATCACACGTCGTGCGCTGCTTCTGAGCACTCGATGGTGGCTTCAAACGCCTCACCGTCACTGCAAGCGCTCGGATTGGTGGCGCCAATAGTTCTGCGCTCGTCGAACACCTGCCACACACGTCCAATCGGAAACTCGTCAATCGTTCAACCAGTGCGTTCAGTTCGTTATGTTCTACTTTTGAACGTCCTCCAGATACCAGTCTAAAAACGCCCAAAACTCTGCCAAAGATAGTTCGCGTCGCATGCTGGCACACGTCGTTGCCGGTAAGTCGTCTATGAGCTGGGTGAGGACTTCTGCGACCTCATAGTCGCAAAAAACATTGTGGCCCATGTCTGGCATCCGATCACCTATTCCGTTAGTCTAAGGCGCACCCGGAGCGATAACGAGTGAGCTTCTTGACGAAGTTTGCACCGCCATCCTTGCTTTCTAATCGTACCAGGGGCTTTTCCCTCAGTTGTCGCGTAGATTGCAAAGACTTTTTTTCTCCGAGTGCGTCAAAAGTTAACTATTGTCAATGTATTTAAAAGTTGCTGCAATTTATCAATAGTTTTCAGGTATATGAATGATGCGAGGAGTCAAGAGTTAATGCAACATCAGCTCCTGCGGTTCGCTAAAGACTCGTATTGTCGTTCGTCCCGGATTTAGGGGGCATCAGCTTTGCTATTAGCACCCATGAGCTTTCGCTCAATGCGTCCAACCCGCAGTCGCCGCGTTTCTTGACGAGGGGCATCGTAGGAGCGCGTCGCAGCCTTGTTCAATCACCTAGTCGCTTTGCAAACAACTCTCGGCACGCTCTGGCCCGTGAAACGCGTGCGTCAAAGCCTCTGACCGACGACAGTACCCACTCAGACGCTCTCTTTCACGCCCTCAACGTGTGCCTTGATGGCACGAAATGCCTCAAGCGCCGCATTGCGCTGCTCGTCTGTGAGCGCTTTACCCGCGTAGTTGGCACGCTCGTAAAGGACCGTCAGCGTGCGCAACGGCGCTCGCACGTCCGGCACCGCGGCTTCGACGGCGTAATATTTTTCCCAGTGTGTCGCGCTTGACGCGATCTTAACCTCGTGCGTCGTTACGAGAGCCGCTAGTGCCGCATCATAGAGCGCATTGACCGCCTGCTGATCGTTGCCGTGCTCAAAAAAGTCGCGCGCTTGTTTCAGCACACCCGTTTCGGCAACGCTTTCCGGTGGCGTTTCCTGCGATGCGGACGGTTGCGGCTCTGCCATTTGCGGCTCTTCGCCGACGAATGGCGTCGCGCGTTCGGCAGGCAAAGCGGGTTCTAGTTCAGGCGCTTCCGCTATGGCATCCGCAACTGGCGTTAGCTCTGCGAGTTCCTGTTGATTTTGCGCACTCGCTTCGGGCAGCGACGCTTGCGCGTTGGCCGTTTGTTCGGCCGGTTTCACGCGTCTCCTGCCAAGAGGCCGCAGCACGGCTTTTCCGCGCATTCGCCGCGCGACGAGATAAAGTCCAATGAAGATCACTACGATAACCGCAGCAATAATGAGGTATAACGGAAGCAAATCGACGGAAACAGTGGTCACCGCGCTCGGCGCGCTTGGGAGCGAGGCATTAGCAGGTTGAACCACCGTGTAGATCCTGGCACCATTCGAAAACACTGCAGGAAAGTAGTACACGCCGACAGGGGCCGCGAAGGAGTATGCACCGTTGCCGTTCGTTTGGGCGTTTGCCAGTATCACGTCACCCATGTGGAGCGCTATGGCCGCGTTTGCCAGTGGTTTCGATCCTGCGGTAACCTTCCCGGTGGCTTGCACCGTGCTGCCGAGCGATATGCTTCCGGGGGCAACCGTTACGTTGTTCACCACCGTTGTGTTGGCCGGTGGGGCCTGTGCGGCAACGGTCAGTACGCCGTTGTACGGCGAACCGCAGAAAACCGCAAAACCGGCTGTAATCGTCAACGCGACAACGAGGGCCGCGCACGCAAATCGCGCTTTGGTGAAGGAACGAGTCATGAAAGTCACACTTAGTTAGCAGAAGCTATGAATCCTGAAAGGAGTTAGCTGCACACAACAAGCACGACAGAGTTATAAAAAGATGCGGTTTTGCGTCTGTTTTTGGAACGACACCGAATAGCCCGATAAGATCGAGAGCGAACAACACGGCGAGATGTGCTTGAAGATCCATGCGACGCTTGTGCCGGAGATGACCGACACGAGCGAGGTAAGGCGGCGGGGACGCTGAAGATGCGGTTGTCCGATCTTGAAAGGAACGCGGCAGCACGCGTTCACCAGCACCATGTGCACGTGGAAAAGTTCTTCCTACATGTCCCTCCTCCAGCCATAATTTGAGATTGCGACGCGCGGCAGACATTCTCGCTTCACTGCTTTGTCCAACGTTCGACAGCGTGAGCGCAGCGGGCTTCTTTGGTGACAAGACGTACCTGATCATCCTTCAGGACAACCAGGAGATCAGAAGCACCGGCGGGCTAATGTCGTGTATGGGGGTGCTCACCACGCATGACGGCAGCATCGCGAGCCTGAAGTATTACTACTTGAGCAGCCCGCAGCTGTCGGCGATCGTAGGACTCGACGGGCCCGCAAGCTTCACCAACTTCTTTGGCGTTAACGCCGCAGCGCTCTCTGATTCAAACGTCCAATATGATTTTGCCTCGTTTGCTCCTAAGATGCAATCAGATTTTTACAACGTGACCGGACAGAAAGTCGACGGGATCATCGCGGTCGACTTCACCGCGCTCCAAGCCTTTATGAACGTAACGGGCCCGATAACGGTATCGGGAGAGGTACTAACGAGCCGAAACGTGGTTGATCGCTTACATTTCGATGTAGGGACCGCACAAGGCGGCAAGACGTCATTCACCGACCTGTTGTCGACGCTGCCGTCCGATCTCGCTCGATCGATCCTCGATGCAAGTATCCCGCAAAAGCTTGCGCTTTACACGGCGCTGCTGCGCAGAAAACAAGTTTTAGATTCGACCCTACGCAGTGATCGTGCTTAACCTCGCGAGCGTGGGCCGCCGTACTCTTGTGGCCGCTGCAAGCGTTGCTTGCACAAAAAAAGACCGATCTTGATGCCGTCCCTCAGTGACGACAGCTTCGGTTGATCCGCTCGAGCGCGGTAGGTGATCGGGATTTCCGTTACGTTCAAGCCGTTCCTCACGCATTCAGCGAACATATCGGCTTCAATTTCAAAGCCACGGGCTGCGAGCAGTCCTTTGCAAAATGTGAGCTACCGTATCATAAAATCCATTAAACATGATAGCTCTCCGGTTCGGCCGACTTTACGCCTATTAGAGCTCCTCCGAACCCGAGCACCCACAACCAGATCGGGTAGGCGGCCATGCGCTCCATCCCGCCTTTACCTATTCCCAGATAGATCTGCGTGACGCCTAGGACAATGGCAACGAGCGCGATGATTCCGAGGCCCACTGAGGCGTACGAGAGCGGCGAGCGCAGCACCCTGTACGAGATGATCGCGGAGACTACACCGAAGACAAGTATACCGAGCGTGATGACGCTGTGGAGTGCACCGGTGGTTTCAGGGAATATGCCCACTCCCGCAGAACAGGCGCCGTAGATCGCAAGGGTGATGGTAAGGCCTGTGCCGATGGCACGCCGTCCGAGCAGTAAACCGATGAGTATGAATGCTCCGAACACCACGGCCGACGCGTTGTACATAAGCGCCGTTTGTCCCACACCCAAATCGCTTATGACGTTGGTCGCCACGCTATACCCGGGATACAGCGCTTCAGCGATGTTTACGATGAGAATGACCTGCGCCGCACCTACAAAAAGGAGAATCCCGAGGAGAGAACGATTTTCGATTCGCATTATTACTCGCCCAACTGTCGCTGGTTATTGTTAGGGGGAGCTTACTCCATCACGATATACCTTCGCATTTTATGCGGCGAATCTCAGTCTGGTGATCGCCCTTTGGCTAACTCTCCCCCTTGTAGATTTCCAGCACAGAAATCGCACGCTTTTTTGTGTCGTGCGTGCACATCACCTGCTGTAAGACTTCAATGATCTGCCGGAGAAGTGGCTCTGCATCGAGGTGCGCTCGCGGCCCTACCAAATCGATGTGACAAACGTAGTCAGCGTCTGAGCAATCTGTTCTTTCAACTCAAGCGCAAACGTTCGCAAATACGATCCATCAAGCCGGTGATAATAGAACCCCCACCGTTGTTACACATCAGTTGGCGACTGTTTCTTTATTTTGAGCGCACATTCACAGTTACAGTGCCTTTTGAGCGCAAATGAGTCCCGTCGCCGGCAAACTCCGCATAGTAGACGCGTTGGCCTGCGGAAGCATATTTATGAGTGAACGTGTAGATCCCGTCTACCCCAGTATTGTGCGTCCCGTTCTCGTGTAGCTCTCTGTTAGGCAAGAAATGCCAGATTCTGACCGGCTTTGACAGCCCGGTTGTTCCCTCCATTAGGGTGACAGTGAAAGTCGCGGAGGAGTCTACGACCGGATTCCGGTTTGAGGCGGTAATCGTTAGTGCGGTCATGTCTAGGGCCTCAATTTAAAGTGCGCAATGCCATAATTCGGCTTAAAGTCATAAAGTCATACGCGCGTAATTGTTTAACTATTGATCATTCGCCGTCTGGCGCTAGCTCGCTTCTGCAACCAGGGCACTGTTCTTTTTTTCCTTGTGGGGGCCTACTTGTTCTTTATGTAGTTCTTAATTTGGGTATTCGTAGCCCTGCTACCAAGCTCTAGAACTGCCTCATGTATCATTTGATAAACGAACGGTTTAGCTGCCATTGTCACCCCCAACCGGCTACGACAATAGCGGAGGAACTTGAATGACGATAGATGACGTTGATCTGATCTTTGTTGCTGATCTGACCTTCCGTGTGAAACCATCTTCATCGGCATAGTAGACGCTTTTGTCGTCCTCGGCAATACGGCTGCGAATTTTTCCGTCGCTCGTTGCGATTGTATCGATAGCGGGTAATTCGGGTTTGTCTTTCACCTAAAAATCTGCTTCCAGTCGTTTTTCATACTTGCAATGGCGTATTTCTTTTCCTTGGCAATGGCGAGTATTTTTTCTGCTCCATTTTCATACGCATATTCACGTTCATCATCGTCGTGGTGTACCAATAATCTGAATCTGGCAGATTCCAGCATTTCTATATCGACGTCACCATTACCCACTGCAAAAACAGGCAAGCGTCCCGTTCGGGCGAATATATGCTCGACTTTTCCGGGTCCTAGAGCAATTCCTCCAAGAACTTTTTCAACGCTCTTTAACGTGCCGTTATCGTATTCATACTCGGAAGCGGTGCCTATTACGTTCTCCTTAAAGATTCCCCATGTATCCTCAGAGATTATACGCATGAAATCACGACCACCACCAGAGCACACAAACACCCGGTATTCGCACTTCTTCAACAAGTCAAAAAGCTCTAATATAGGCTTGTACACCAGTTGGGTGAAATTCGCAGCGAATTTCTCCTGTTTTACGGTAGCAAAGAACTTGTTCACTTCAGCTTCATACGCATCTGGAGTTTGTCCGCGCCACTGCCGTGCAAAAGCATCTTCAAGAGCCATAGTAGTCTCTGGGTCTTGTTCGACTGCCTTTTTCCAAAAGGTCTTGTCTCGCTCGAGAATAGCTTTGTAAGGCTGCTTACTCACCAAAGAGGGATCATTCTGAGCTGTTCTAGCAAAAGCTCTGAACACGAAATCAAGCTGGACCGGCACCGGCTTCTCTACCCACAGTGTCCCATCGTTGTCGAACGTTGCGATACGATCTGCAGGTTTAACATAGTCCGGACCTTCTTGTGTGGACGATTTTAGAAAATCGAGGATGGATTGTTTTACCGGCTCATCATTCCAGCTCTTGAGCGTATCTTCATTCGACATTAACACCATTCCCCCACTTTTCAATTTTAAGCATTTTTGTCTCAATTACTTACATTTGATGTTATTTATTGAAAATCAGGTTCTGCCTATAGGTTTATTTTGAAAGTACGTATGAAATTTCTTTTGTTTTATCCTTGATGCCTTTCCATGATTTTTTGACATATTGCAGTCCTGGGCCCGTTCCAGGGTATTCTTCTCGAGTGTGTACCCTGATACTTCGAAGATTTGTTCTTGATGCTTAGGGTTAATCCTTATACCATTATCAGCCACGGAAAATGTCCATTCTTTTTTGCCTTTCTGTGTTTGTATAATAATTCTTTTAAAAAAATAGTTGATGGGGACAGCAGGCCTGTTAGGCAAGGCGATAGTTCTCAGCCCAAAAGAAACCAGACAGGAGAGAGCAACCGATGCACGCTCTTTCTCCTGAAATGGAAGAATTGTTCGGGATATCGGGTTTCATTCAACACATATCTGCCGGCGTTCACTGCTATGATCGCTGCATTACGAGGCAAAAAGATTCCGCACACGGGCCTACCGCTCTTTTACGGCTGCACTTTTTTATACGTGAAACGTATGCAAGAGCGAAGTCCCACGCCGCCACTCCGTGCGGTCGGCCAAGGGTGGAAGACACTTTGAACGTGTATGACTATCCCACACGAGAGTCCATCCTTGAGTGAACCCGACGTAGTTGCTGAATGGTTACGGGCGCGCAGTCCGACACGGTGAACTACGTAGGCTCTTGCTTGGAGCCGATGAGAGCTCCTCCGAAGCCGAGCACCCACAAGAAGAGCGGGTAGACGATCATGCGCTCCATCCCGCCTTTACCTATTCCCATATAGTTATGCGTCAAGGCTAGGACAAGGGCAACGAGCGCGATGATTCCGAGGCCCACTGAGGCGTACGAGAGCGGCGGGCACAGCACCCTAAACGAGATGATCGCGGACACCGCGCCGAAGACAAACATACCGAGCGCGATGCCGCCGTGGAGTGCGCCGGTGGTTTCAGGGAATACACCCACCCCCACAACGCAGGCGCCGTAGACCGCAAGGGTGATGGTAAGGCCCGTGCCGATGGCACGCCGTCCGAGCAGTAAACCGATGAGTATGAATGTTCCGAACACCACGGTTGACGAGTTGAACAAAACCGCCGTTTGTCCCACACCCAAATCGCTCATGGCGTTGGTCGCCACGCTATACCCGGGATACAGCGCTTCGGCGATGTTTACCAGGAGAATGTACTGCGCGGCACCTACAAAAAGGAGGATCCCGATGAGAGAACGATTCTCGATGCGCATTAGTACTCGCCCAACCGTCGCTGGTTGTTGTTATGGGAAGCTTGCTGTATCACTTTATACCTTTGCATTTTACGCGGCGAATCTCGTCAGTCTGATGATCGCCCTTCGGAAGTCTCCTCGTTGTAAATTTCAAGCACAGAAATCGCACGCTTTTTTGTGTCGTGCGTGCACATCACCTGCTGCAAGACTTCAATGATCTGGCAGAGAGGTGGCTCAGCAGCACTTTCCGCGTCTAGGGGCCCACGCGGCTACGTCAGAATAGATGTGACAATCGCAGCGAGGGTCTGGGCAAG
>Ga0208191_1000566_pt1 | contig 24883 bp, 19 predicted proteins | sample June2015DPH_13_5_FD_184709 | JGI IMG/M metagenome (GOLD analysis project Ga0208191, IMG submission 184709) | Peatland microbial communities from SPRUCE experiment site at the Marcell Experimental Forest, Minnesota, USA - June2015DPH_13_40... | ecosystem: Environmental > Terrestrial > Soil >... | reverse complement strand
GCCAAACGACCGTGTTCAACTTCGCCCCCACAGACGGCTTCTCGCCGCCGCAGGCGTTCCCTGCTCGAAAACCCAAAATCCCCCTCTAGAAAAAGAATTTGACATCCGCGCGTGTGTCATAGATGCGGCCTCTGTGTACTCTGTGTAAATTCTTCTCTTCCTTTCCTCTTCTCCAAGGCGTGTACCCCAGGTGCCGCCCTTGTACCTGGGCTCTTGGGTTTGCCCTTTCCGGGGTTCGTACAGCTATTCCCACGCTTCGACGACTCTCAAGGAAGGGAAGCGCACCCACGTCCTCCTTAACTCATCAGGCGTAGAATGTCTCTGAACACCCGAAGGGAGTCCCGATAGATCCCAGAGAAGGCCGCTTCACGCTCGCAGTAATTTTCCTCGCGGGCTGTTTGGCCTTGGCCGCAGGATGCGGAGCGCATCCGCAAGGAGGTGCTACCGTGCCATTGGAATTGAACAGCCCCGATTTCAGTTCCGGGGGGAGCATTCCGAAACAATTCACTTGTGACGGAGCGGACATTTCGCCCGCTCTCGCATGGAACGATCCACCCGGTGCCACACAGAGCTTCGCTCTGATCGCTGACGATCCCGACGCACCCGTGGGAACCTGGGTGCACTGGGTGCTGTTCGACTTGCCTGCAAACGCGCGCGCTCTCCCGCAAAATATCCCCAAGAAAGAGCAACTGGCGGACGGTTCGCGCCAGGGCCGCAATGATTTTCGGAAAATCGGTTATGGTGGGCCTTGCCCTCCGCCAGGCAGGCCCCACCGCTATTTCTTCAAGCTCTATGCCTTGGACACGAAGCTGAATCTCAAGCCGGGTGCCACCAAAAAGGATGTCGAGCGAGCCATGCAGGGTCACATTCTGGCACAAGGGGAATGGGTGGGCCGCTACGGGCGGTGAACTATGGGGACTAGCGTGGTTTCAGTACACTTTAGTAGTGGGCAGAAGTTGGCCGGGTGGGCGACTTACCGGGAGTCAGCTGCTCAGTCATTGGCTTGCATCCAATCGCGCAGGAGTCTCGGAGGGTCGGGCAAATACTCTGGCGGAATGGGCAAGCGCCCGAAGCGTAAGCAGACTACACTCCTGATCGTTGATCCTAGCATTTTGTAATTATCGCTGAGAGCCGGCACGAAGCGGTTCGACCTTCGCCGTTCAACACCTCTCGAGGAGAAACAATGCAGAAGCGCAAACTTGGAAAAAGCAACTTGGAAGTTTCGCCTCTCGGGCTGGGCTGCATGGGAATGAGCTTTGGCTACGGTCCGGCCGGAGACAAGCAGGAGATGATCCCGGTCATCCGGGCAGCCGTGGATCGCGGCGTCACATTTTTCGATACTGCGGAAGTCTACGGCCCCTTCACAAACGAAGAACTCGTGGGCGAAGCCCTCGCTCCCTTCCGTGGGAAGGTGGTGATAGCCACCAAGTTCGGGTTCAAACTTGATCCGAACACCGGCAAACAGGCCGGGCTGGACAGTCGGCCAGAGCACATCAAGCAGGTCGCAGAGGCCTCGCTCAAGCGGCTCAGGGTCGATGCCATCGATCTGCTCTATCAGCACCGTGTTGACCCGGACGTGCCAATCGAAGACGTTGCGGGAGCGGTGAAGGACCTGATTCGGGAAGGCAAGGTGAAGCACTTCGGCCTTTCGGAGGCAGGATCAAAGACGATTCGTCGTGCACACGCCGTCCAGCCTGTCACGGCAGTTCAGAGCGAATACTCGTTGTGGACGAGAGGCCCGGAAGCGGAAGTGTTGCCGACGCTCGAGGAGCTTGGAATCGGCTTCGTTCCCTATAGCCCTCTGGGGAAGGGCTTCCTCACGGGGAAGATCAACGAAAACACTACGTTCGACAGTTCCGACTTCCGCAACATCGTTCCTCGCTTTACGCCGGAGGCTCGGAAAGCGAATCAGGCCTTGGTTGATCTGCTTCGCAAGATCGCAGAACGGAAGAAGGCGACACCTGCTCAGATCGCGCTCGCCTGGCTGCTTGCCCAGAAGCCATGGATTGTTCCCATCCCAGGCACAACGAAACTGGCTCGCCTGGAGGAGAACCTTGGGGCCGCAGCAGTCGAACTTACGTCCGACGATCTCCGGGACATCGAAAGCGCTGCCTCAAAGATCAAGGTGCAAGGGGAACGCTACCCCGAAGCCCTGGAGAAAATGACCGGTCGCTGAGCGGAAAAGAGTCCGCCGAGGGTACGCAATAACGGACATGAGTCAAGAGCCTTCAGCAGCGGAGAAGATGATTGGCGACTTCGCCCCCAAGCTGGTCGAATTGACCGACCGCGTGCTCTTTGGTGATGTCTGGGAACGCCAGCAGCTTTCAAAACGTGACCGTAGTCTAGTAACAGTGACAGCTCTGATTGCTTTGAATCGTCCGGATCAGTTGCGGTTTCACCTCAATAAGGCTTTGGAAAATGGGCTTAAGAAGGAGGAATTGATCGAGGTAATCACGCATCTGGCGTTTTATTCGGGCTGGCCCAACGCAATGAGCGCCATCATGATTGCAAAAGAGGTATTCTCGAAGGCGTGAGGATCAACGGCAAAACTGCGTCTCCGCGGCGGGAAGACAAAATTGCGGCCCCGAAGGAACCAGACACGGCTCAGTTGGCCCGTTGCATCGCTGCGTATGCCCCCCACGACGGTAGTTTTGAGCTGCGCATCCCTGGTTTGCACGCCAGTCGCTCTTCGCGAACCAATACGGAATGTGTGCATGCCATCCGGTTGCCCTCTTTGTGCATCATCGCACAAGGCGCGAAGACCGTCATCGTCGGGGAGGAGGTCTACGAGTACGACGCGTCGCGCATGATCGTCTTCTCCGTTGCTCTACCCGTTGCTGCCCAAATCACGCAAGCCAGCTATTCCGAGCCTTACCTCGCTCTAAGGCTGGACCTCGACCCGCGCAAGATTGCCGAACTCGTTTTGAAGGTGTATCCCCGCGGCGTGCCTCCCGTTCAAGAGAGGAGCGCCGTTTACGTCAGTCGGGTCGACGTGAGTATCGTCAACGCCGCAACGAGATTAATGGAGTGTCTAGCGCAGCCCGGTGATGCTGAACTACTCGCCCCGCTTGTGGTGGATGAGATTTTGATCCGGCTGCTCCGCAGCCCCATTGGTCTTCGTGTGGCTCAAATGGGCTTTGCCGAGTCCAGCGTCCACCGCGTTGCGAAGGCGATTTCTTGGCTACACGCCAATTTCTCCCAACCCATGAAGGTCGAACACTTGGCCGGGCTCGTGCACATGAGTGTCTCCTCGTTCCACGAGCACTTTAAGTCCGTCACTTCGATGAGCCCGCTGCACTATCAAAAGGTGCTGCGTCTTCAAGAGGCGAGGCGTCTCATGTTGTCCGCGATCATGGATGCGGGTACTGCAGGTCAGCGCGTGGGCTATTTAAGCGCTTCGCAGTTCAGTAGAGAATACAGCCGCTTCTTCGGGAGTGCGCCGACCAAGGACATCGCAAGATTGCGTAACGATTCTCGACCCTGGGTCTGACGTCTCGCGTGGCGAATTGTCGGCCCCTTCAACTCCTGATCAACGCTTTAATCGGAGAAGTGCGTACTAGCACGGGACACAATTCGCGCGTTACCGCATTTGCTGCGCTACTCCGGCGGCCTCACGTACGCCGCCCCGTGCCGGAACAGCCCCGCCGTTGCGATGGGCTGCGAAAACACAATGCGGATCGGCACAAAGATCGCTCCCGCCCCCGGCGTGTACGGCACCGCCACTTCCAGCCGCGTCCCTTCCGGGTAGCGGTTCCTGCTCCGGAAACTGATTCCGCCCTTCGACAAATCCTCGCACACCGCCACTTCTTCCTGGAATCCTCTTCGCCGTATGCACGCCAGCAGGCGCGCCTTCACCCGCGTCCGGTTTCTCCGCGGAATCACGCGTTCCTCCACCGCCATCCGCGAAGGCAGTGTCTCGTCAATCTTCGGCTCCGTGGCCGCTTCCACCCAGATCGACGGCGCATCGCAATGCCGGCACACCCGCGCCACGCATTTCCGGATCTCGAACGACTTCAGTTCCATCTCGTTCAGGTACACCACCTCGCGCCTCTGGCAAAAGCTGCATTCCATCAACAGCCGCGCCAGCGCCTCCTCGGCCTGGTGCAGCGCCGGAAACTCAATGTCCCAGAAATCCACGCGCGGCTCCAGCATCGCCACCGCGTAAATGAATCCCTCCGGTTCGCGGTCAATCTCCGCCACGATCCTGGCCCGCGTTGTCTTGGTTTGGTCGCCTTCTAGTTTGCGGTGCAGCGTAATCTCTTGCCCCGTGAAGAGCTTCTCCTGCAACCGCAGTACGCCGCCATTGCGGCTCACCAGCATCGTGTAGGCCGGCTGCTTCACCGCCATTCCATTCGTGCCAAACCACGTTGCTTCCACCTGCAGGCGCAGCGTGATCCGGTCGCTCTGTCGTATTCCTTCGGCGCGCATGTCTTGGTTTGTGATAGGGATGCCTTCCTCGTCAGGCTATCACGCCCGCCTCGTCCCTCACTCCCCGCGCACCCCCTCTTGTCGAACCCACTAATAGCCCTCTCACCTCGCGCCCACCTCCCGTCGGGCACTGCTCACCGTTACCCTTACGAGGACACCCCAGCGCTACACCGTTCCCAATTTGCCCGCCTTCCGCCACACTGTTTCCAGTGGGCCTCATCCGACCTGGGGCGCGCTAGGAGTCTCTCCGTTCGTTGAGATCTGAGCGTGAGCAAAGTCATTCCCATGCCTGACCGGACCAACCCCGCGTCTCTGCGCCTCAGTGGTGTACGCGATCGCCGCTACACCATCCGCTATCCCTTCGCCGCCGATGCGGAACTCACCGACATGCAAACCGGCCAGAAGGTCGACGGCGTCACCTCCGACATCTCCCTTGGCGGCTGCTTCGTTTGCACCAGCAAGACATTTCCACCAGACTGCCGCGCTCGTCTGAAGCTCACTCGCAAGGGCCAGGTCCTCGAAGCCCTCGTCATCATTCGCATCGTCAAGCCCCGCGTCGGCATCGGCATCGAATTCTTCGATCTCGATGCTCCCTCAAACGAAATCCTCGCTGGCTGGATTGACTCTCTCCGTCGCACCCGCTAACCGCCTTTCTCACCACACTCAACCTTCGCCCCACTCATCTCGCGCTCTCCTCTTTCTCGTGGTAGGGGTCCAGCACGCTGGACCCCATCTCGGCAGGGTGCACACGTTGACATCCCGGCCGTTGTCACCCGTCGTCATCTCGGCCAGCAACGCACGTTGACATCCCGACTGTTGTCACCCGTTGTCATCCCGAGCGTAGCGAGAGATCTGCTTTCCGCAAACGTCCGCCGAATACCCAGATCCCTCCTCCCGTCCAAAGGACCAAAGCTCCCCGGCCAAGGGATATCGTTATTCTTCATGCTCCCCGTAAGCTCGTCACATTCCAAGCCGCAGCATCGGTGATATAGTACCTGCGCTTTTTCAAACTCGTCTTTGACTCAATTTCGCCTCGACGGTCCCCTGTTGCGGTAACACTGCCCGTGAAGAACCATGCGAATGTGCAGCGGATGAGATGAGTGGCCACGGAACGATGCAGCGTGCGGCCGTGCTGCCAAACTTTGGGTAGCGCGGTCAGGGAAAAAGCACGAAACGGCCAATTGTTCCGCCAGTTTATTTAGAAGGAGTAGCGCGCGTGAAAAAGACAATGCGAACTGCCGTCAGCAAGAGCGGGAATCGAAAAGCGACGACGTTGCCTTACAAAAACCCCGGCTTACCCTCCGCAAAACGGGTAAAAGACCTATTGTCCCGAATGACGCTGGAAGAGAAAGCAGCGCAGATGCTCTGCATCTGGATGCAGAAGGCCCAGACGCTGGTGGATGCCGACGGCAATTTCGACCCTCAGAAAGCCCAGACATCCTTCAAGAAAGGATACGGGCTTGGCCAGGTGGGCCGCCCCAGCGATGCGGGAAAAGGTAAGGACGCGCGCGGCATGGCGGAACTCACCAACGCGATTCAGAAGTTTTTCATCGAGAACAGCCGCCTGGGAATTCCCGTGATGTTTCACGAAGAGTGTTTGCACGGCCACGCGGCTCCCGGCGGCACCAGCTTTCCACAGCCCATCGCACTGGGTGGCACGTTCGATCCGGAATTGCTCGAATCACTCTTCACCATGACCGCCGAAGAAGCGCGCTCGCGCGGCGCGCATCAGGCGCTCACGCCGGTGGTGGACGTGGCGCGCGAGCCGCGCTGGGGCCGCGTCGAAGAGACCTACGGCGAAGATCCCTACCTCGTCTCGCGGATGGGCATCGCGGCCGTGCGCGGGTTTCAAGGTGACGCCAAGTTCCGCGGCAAAAAGCGCATGATTGCCACCCTGAAGCATCTCGCCGGGCATGGCCAGCCGGAATCGGGCATGAACTGCGCTCCCGCGAATGTCTCCCTGCGCGTCCTCCGCGAGACCTTCCTTTATACCTTCAAAGAAGCGCTGAAAAAGGGCGGGGCCATCAGCGTCATGGCTTCCTACAACGAGCTCGATGGCGTTCCGTCTCACGCCAATAAGTGGCTTCTCCAGGATGTCCTCCGCAAGGAATGGGGCTTCAAAGGCTTCATCGTCTCCGATTACTTTGCGATTTGGGAATTGGGTTACCGTCCCGACACCCACGGCCATTTCGTGGCCAAGGACAAAAAGGAATCGTGCGCTCTGGCGGTTCAGGCCGGGGTCAATATCGAGTTGCCGGACCCGGACTGCTACCTGCATCTCGTCGAACTCGTACGCAAGCGCGTGCTGAAGGAATCCCAGCTCGACGAGCTCGTCGCCCCCATGCTCTTTTGGAAATTCGAAATGGGGCTCTTTGACGATCCGTACGTCAACCCCGACGAAGCCGACCGCGTGGTGGGTTCCGAGGCCAATCGCGAGCTAGCTCTCCGTGCAGCTCGTGAAGCCATCACCCTCCTCCGGAACGAAGGCAATACCGTGCCGCTCGATGTGAGCCGCCTCAAGACGATCGCGGTCATTGGCCCGAATGCCCATCGCAGTCTGCTCGGCGGTTACAGCGGCGTGCCCAAGCACAACGTCACCGTCTTCGACGGCATTAAGGCCAAGGTCGGCGCCCGCGCCAAAGTGCTCTACAGCGAAGGCTGCAAGATTACCATCGGCGGCAACTGGAACCAGGACGAGGTCGTCCCCAGCAATCCTGACGAAGACCGCAGGCAGATCGCGGAAGCTGTGGAGGTCGCCAAGCGGACGGACGCGATTGTGCTGGCCATCGGCGGCAACGAACAGACCTCGCGCGAAGCGTGGGGTTTGAACCACATGGGCGACCGCACGAGCCTCGACCTGATCGGCCAGCAGGAAGAGCTCGTCAAAGCCATGGTCGCTCTCGGCAAGCCGATCGTCGTCTTTCTGTTCAATGGCCGGCCACTCTCGATCAATTACGTCAGCCAGAATGTTCCGGCCATCTTCGAGTGTTGGTACCTCGGTCAGGAGACTGGCCGCGCCGTTGCCGACGTCCTGTTCGGCGATTACAATCCTGGCGGAAAGCTGCCCATCAGCTTCCCGCGTTCGGCGGGTCATTTGCCGGTTTTCTACAATTACAAACCCTCCGCTCGCCGCGGCTATTTGTTCGACGATGTGTCGCCGCTCTACGCTTTCGGCTACGGGCTGAGTTACACCACGTTTGCCATCAAGAACGTTCGTATGGCGAAGAAGGCCATCCGGCGCAACGAATCCACGCGCGTCCTGGCCGACGTCACGAACACGGGCCAGCGTGAGGGAACGGAAGTCGTGCAGATGTACATCCGCGATTTGGTCAGCTCGGTGACGCGGCCGATCAAGGAACTAAAGGGTTTCAAGAAGGTTTCCTTGCGCCCGGGCGAAACAAAGACCATCGCTCTGGACATCACCCCGGAGCTCCTCGCGTTTTACGACGTCAATATGCACTATGTCGTCGAACCCGGCGAGTTTGCCATCCTGGTCGGCAATTCCTCCCGCGACTCCGATTTACAGAAAGTGATTTTGCGGGTCAAAGATTGAACGCTCAAAAGACGAGGTCCCGCATGACTCAAGCTGCTGCAAGACTCTCGGTAAAAGAAAAGGTGGGGTACAGCCTTGGCGACATGGCGGCAAACTTCATTTTCCAGGCCATGCTGGCCCTGCAACTGGACTTCTATACCCACACCTTCGGCCTGACCGCTGCCCAGGCAGGGACCCCTCTTCCTCGTCGTGGGGCTGGGCGTCGCGTGTTTCAATCCCGTGATGGGCATGATCGCGGACCGCACCAACACCCGTTGGGGCAAATTCCGGCCATGGTTGCTCTGGACATCCGTGCCATTTTGCGTCATCAGTGTCCTGACTTTCACCACTCCTCACCTCAGCCTGGGCGCTAAGATCATCTATGCCTGGACCACTTACATTCTTCTGCGCGTGATCTACACAGTCAACAACGTGCCGTACGCTTCGCTGACGGCGGTCATGACCGAGGACCCCGACGAGCGCACCAGCATCTCCTCGTATCGCCAGATCGCCGCCAACAGCGCCGGCTTCATCATCGCGAGCATCGCCATCCCCATGGTCAAATTCTTCGGCAGAGGCAATGACGCGCTCGGCTATCAGTTCACCATGGGGCTGCTGTCGGTCCTCAGCATGGTTTTTTTCATCATCGCCTTCTTCGCGACGAAAGAGCGCATCCAGCCCAATCCGCAGCAGAAAACCTCGCTCGGCCAGGATCTCGCGGACCTCTTCGGCAATAGGCCCTGGGTCGCGCTGTTTCTGGTCACCTTGTTCTACTTCACGGCGATTCTGGTGCGCGGCAATGTCATGCTGCCCTACTTCAGATTTGTCGCAGGCAATGTTAACCTCTTCGCTTGGTTCAACGGTTTTGGCCTCGCTTCGTTACTCCTGGGCGTCGCCTGCTCCACAGCCGTCTCCGTCCGCGTGGGCAAGCGTCAGCTCTTCATCGCGAGCATGATCCTGACGGGCGTCTTCAACGCGGCGCTTTATGTGATCTCGCCGCACGCCACTTACGTCATCATCGCCGCGGAAGTGCTTCGCCAGTTCTCGTTCGGACTGTCGGGCCCGATCCTATGGGCGATGATGGGCGACGTTGCTGATTACGGCGAATGGAAGACCGGACGCCGCGCCAGCGGCACGGTCACCGCGGCCGTGGTGTTCGCCCTGTGGGCGGGTTTGGCCCTCGGCGGCGCCATCGCTGGATGGCTGCTGTCGGCCTATGGCCTGGTGTCCGGGGCTGCCACACAGACCGCAAGGACGCAGACAGGCATTCTTCTGACGGCGAGTTTTTACGCGAGCCTCTGCTTCTTCGCCGCCGCGGCGTGCCTATTCTTCTATCCGCTGACGCGCGAGAAGAACCAATCGATTGCCAACGACCTGATCGAGCGCCGCAAAGGCTACGCCTCGTGAAGACCATGGCCTGCCACTTCACGAAGCAGCTTCTTCGCACAGCTTTCGCAGGATTCTCCTGCCTGGCCATTCTTCTCTTGACTGCTTTGCTGGCCAGCGCTCAGACGCCCTCTCTTAAGGACGCCTACAAAGGCTCCTTCTTCATTGGTGCCGCTCTTAACCCGGCGGAGTTCACGGAGCAGGACGCCCGCTTCACCGCGCTCGTCATAGCGCAGTTCAACGCCATCACCCCGGAGAACGCCTTGAAGTGGGAAAGCGTCCACCCCCAACCGGGCAGCTACAATTTTGACTTGCCCGATCGCTACGTTGCGTTTGGTGAGAACAACCACATGTTTATCGTCGGCCACAACCTTGTGTGGCACAACCAGACGCCCGCATGGGTTTTTCAGGACGACAAAGGCAATCCCGCGGACCGTGAAACCCTGCTGAAGCGCTTGCGCGAACACATCCACACCGTCGTGGGCCGCTACCACGGCCGCATCAACGGCTGGGACGTTGTCAACGAAGCCCTCGAGGAAGACGGTACGTTGCGGCAAACGCCCTGGCTGAAAATCATCGGCGAGGACTACATCGCCAAGGCCTTCCAATTCGCTCACGAAGCCGATCCCCAGGCCGAGCTCTATTACAACGACTACAACTTGGAGAACGAAACCAAGCTCAAAGGCGCTCTTGAGCTGCTCCGGAAACTTCAAGCCCAGGGAGTTCCGATCTCGGGCGTCGGGATTCAAGGGCACTACCACATGGACTCGCCTTCCAACGAGCAGGTGGATGCAGCCATCACCGCCTTCGGTAAGCTCGGCCTCAAAGTCATGATCACGGAACTCGACGTGGACGTGCTGCCCCTCGCTTTTCAATACATGGGCGCAGACGTCACGCTCTCCGCCGAACTGCAGCCCAAGTTGAATCCTTACGCCAAGGGTTTGCCGGATGCGGTTCAGCAGGCGCTGGCGCAGCGCTATGCCGGCCTGTTCGGCGTGTTTCTTAAGCACCGCGGCGTCCTCAAGCGCGTTACGTTCTGGGGTGTGACCGACGGAGACTCCTGGCTGAACAATTGGCCCGTCAAGGGCAGAACCAACTACCCGCTGCTCTTCGATCGCAGCGGCCAGCCCAAGCCGGCGTTTGATGCCGTGATTCGCGCCGCCCACTCAGCGACGCCGCAATAAATATTTGACCGGACTTTCTCAAACGCTGTAATTCAGATGTTATTCACACTGCAAAGCACCCTGTCATCTTGAGGCGCGCGCCTTCATGGAGTTCTGTGGAGATAACGCCCTAGCTTGTCATTCCGAGCGAAGCGAGGAATCTGCTTTTCCTTTGCGTCAATTGGACATTACTTCCGCAGATTTCAATAGCCCCCGAAAGATCTCAACTGAAGCACCGCGGCGCAAAGAAAAGGCCGCCGGTCCCCGAACCTAAGTTACGATGAAGGCATCGGCTTCTCTCTGGCCGCTGTGCCGGCCAGAAGGTCGAGCGAATTTACTCCAGGTTTTTTTCACTCGGGCCGCTCATGACAGCATCTGCTTTGAAAGGTCGCAGCGCTCCCTTGGGCGCGACATTCTCCCCTTCCGGAACGAATTTCAGCCTTTACTCGCGCGAGGCCGTCGGCGTTGATCTGCTCTTCTTCGACCATGACGATGCCGCGCGGCCCTCTCGTGTCACTCCCTTCGATCCCGTCACGAATCGCACCTCCCACTACTGGCATATCTTTGTTCCCGGCATAGCCGCGGGCCAGCTCTATGCCTATCGAGTTTATGGGCCATTCCATCCCGCCAATGGTTTCCGTTTCGACCCGGAAAAGGCGCTCCTCGATCCCTACGGCAAGGCTCTGGTCACACCGAAAAATTACAGCCGCCAGGCCGCCAGTACGAAAGGGAACAACTTCGCTTCGGCGATGAAGAGCGTTGTCGTGGATCCTCGTTCCTACGATTGGGAGGGCGACACCACGCTGCAGACTCCTTCCACGCGCACCATCATTTATGAATTACACGTGAAAGGTTTCACGCGTCATCCGAATTCTGAAGTCGCGGAAAACCTTCGCGGCACCTTTCGCGGGCTCATCGAGAAGATCCCGTATCTTCAGCATCTGGGGATCACTGCCGTCGAGCTTCTTCCCGTCTTTGCTTTCGATGCCCAGGATTGCCCGCCGGGTCTCGTGAACTATTGGGGCTATGCGCCGGTCTCTTTCTTTTCGCCGCACCCCGCCTACAGTTCCCGCGGTGGGCCCCTGGGGCCGGTCGATGAATTCCGCGACATGGTCAAGGCCCTGCATCGTGCCGGCATTGAGGTCATTCTCGACGTCGTCTTCAACCATACGGCCGAAAATAACGAGAAGGGCCCGACGCTCAGCTTTCGCGGTATAGACAATGCCGCCTACTACGTCCTCGATCAGGACCCTTCCCGTTACGCCGATTTCAGCGGTACGGGAAACGTGCTCAATGCGGATAATCCCGTGGTGCGCCGCATGATCGTGCACAGCCTGCGCTACTGGGTCCAGGAAATGCACGTTGACGGTTTTCGCTTCGATCTGGCTTCCATCCTGGCCCGCGATTCCTCCGGCAATGTTCTCGCCAATCCCCCCGTCCTTTGGGACATTGACTCCGATCCCACTCTTTCCGGCACCAAGTTCATTGCCGAAGCCTGGGATGCCGCCGGCCTCTATCAAGTTGGCACCTTCGTGGGCGACAGTTGGCGCGAGTGGAACGGCAAATTCCGCGACGATATGCGCAACTTCTTCCGCGCCCAAAAAGATTCCGTCTGTTCTTTTGCCGATCGCTACATCGGCAGCCCGGACCTTTATGGTCACAAGCAGCGCGAAGCCGAGCAGAGCATTAACTTCATCACCTGTCACGATGGCTTCACGCTGAACGATCTGGTCACCTATGAAAAGAAGCACAATGAGGCCAACCTCGAGCAGAACCGCGACGGCACCGACGACAATCGCGCCTGGAATTGCGGCATCGAAGGCCCCACGGACGATCCGGACATCGAAAAGGTGCGCAATCGCCAGGTGAAGAACTTCCTCACGGCCACGTTGCTCTCTATCGGAATGCCCATGGTCTCGATGGGCGATGAAGTCAGGCTTACCCAGCAGGGAAATAACAACGCCTATTGCCAGGACAACGAAATCAGTTGGTACGACTGGTCCCTTCTGAAGAAACACGGCGATGTGCACCGCTTCCTCCGCCTTCTCATCGGCCAACGCTTAGTGCGGGATCTCGCTCCGGAAATGCAGCGCCTGACCTTGGTTGAACTTCTCCGTCAAGCGCAAAAAGAATGGCATGGCGTCAAACTCCATCAACCCGATTGGGGCCCGGACTCGCATTCCCTGGCCTTCAGCCTCGATTTGCCCCGGGAAAATCTCCATTACTTCAATATTTTCAATGCCTATTGGGAGCCCCTCGATTTCGAACTCCCGCGTCTCAATTCCGGCGAGTACGATCCCTGGCGTCGCTGGATCGATACTTCCCTTGATTCTCCCCACGATATTTCCGCATGGCACTCCGCCACTTCGGTTCCGGGTTATGTATATCGCGCCGGCCCTCGCTCCGTGGTCATATTGTGGGCGCAGATCACTCCGCGTTAGAGAAATCTCCGCGTCCGTGCTCCACGGCCAATGTGGAGTGCGGCGGCTTGCCGCCGCTTTCACCGTAGCCAGCCCCACCACCAAACTCCAGTTCATCGCGCCCACCGCCCCCGCCCCACCCTCCGCGTCCGGGCTCCACGGCCAACGTGGAGTGCGGCGGCTTGCCGCCGCTTTCACCGTAGCCAGCCCCACCACCAAACTCCAGTTCATCGCGCCCACCGCCCCTTCCCAATCTCCGCGTCCGGCGTTTACCCCGACCCGGTCGAGGCGCCTCTGCGTTATCTTTTCTCTTCCTTCCTGATCGCTGGTCGCTGCTAACTCTCTTCTCCGCGACGGGTGCTCCAGACTTAACTCGCGCGGACTCTTTTGCGTCGCCCTGCGGAATCTTTCTCAAAAACTGTATTTCACTTGGCCAAAGAAGTTGCGCCCCGGCTCGGGAATTTTCACCCCGGAAGCGAACGGGTCGCGATAGTAGGACAGGTTCTCGTAGTAGAAGCGATCGAGTAGATTGTCCACGAAAATGCTGGCCGTCCATTTCCGCCAGAGCAACCCAAGCTTCACGTTCAGCAAGCCATATCCGGCGGTGGGAGTCTCGTGCAGGTCCGTGTCCACCAGTCCTTGCCGTCGCACGCCAGTGCCGCCGATTTCGGCAAAGCCCCAATGGTGCGTGTAGCGCAGCGCCGCCCACGTCCGGAACGGCGGCATCTCGGGAAGATTCGTGTTGAAGACGCCGGCCTCTGGCTTGCGGGCGTTCGTGCCGCGAGAATACGAACTGCCCCCGCGCAGCGAAAAACCTGCGGGCAGACTGACGCCGTAGCTGACCTCGCCACCGTAAATATGGGCGTCCACATTAGTGAAGGAGCGCACACTGCTGCTCATCCCCATCATGGGATTCAAGAGCGGCTGATCGTTCACAAGAATGTAGTTGTCGAGATTCGAGAAAAACAAAGTTGGCTTGAGATAGGAGGAACCTCGCCGATAGATGGCCCCGGCGGTGGCTTCCGTGTTGCGCACCACGGGCAGATTCGGGTTGCCGATGTCCGGCCCTGACATGGAGGACTCCAGCAAGTAGCGTTCCTCCGCGTCTGGGACGCGCCCGGTCACGCCGGCCCCGGCAAACAATTCAATCGCCCGGGGAAGCGTATAGGACAGGCGGAGATTGCCGGAACCATAGTTGTCGGTGTGGCTGGTGCTCCGCGTGTTCTGGTACGCGAAGTAGAGATCGGTGTCGAGGCCCGCAACGCCGGTAACCATAGCGGTATGGTCAAACCGCAAGCCGCCGCTGAGTCGGAAGCGGTCTGAGAACGAATGGTGGTAATCGGCAAAAGCGCCCGCGAGGTCGGTGTCCACATTGGGCAAGGAAGGATTCATGGACATCATGCCGCTCATATTCATGAAGTCCATCATGTTCCAATTGCGGTGATAACCCTCAAAGCCAAAGGTCAGTTCCTTGCCCACGTCGAATTCCGCTCGCCCGCCACCGGTGCGCGAACGCGGCTCGGCAGCCATCATCCACGGAGAACCCATAGCCATTTCGGCGGAGGTCCGGTAGCGGTCGCTCATGAAGTGAATCACTTGTGTGAAATAGCCCTCGACGCGGATCGCCCGCACTACACCAGAAAGATTGCCTATGTCGTACTTCAACGTGGCGCGGTCGGCGTTGTCGTAATCGGAATCCATCGTTTCGTAGGGATTGAGCACCAAACCGCTCTCCTGGCGCGTGTAAGAGAGAGAGAGCGTCTGATTGCCGGAAGGAGTCCATTCGGCATCGAACCAGCCGGTATTGATGTCAAAGGCATGCTTATTTAGCGCCGCGGAGGAGTAGTTTGCGTAATCGAGAAAAGACTTGCCGGAGCCATCCTTATACGGATCGGAAACGCGGTAGGAATAGCCCGCAAGCACACGAAATTTCGCGTTGCCGAAGGAAACGGTAGCGCTGGGATTGAAATAGTTGAAAGAGCCGAAACTCAGGCTGGGCGTGAAATGCCACGCCAGCGGGGGCGTCTTGGTGACCACGCTGAGTTCAGCCCCCAGGCTGCCCGCGCTGTCAATATCGAAGGCGCCCTTGACGATTTCCACGCTCTCCACTTCGGCGAAGTCCACGTGCTGCGCGGCAGGGTCCATGTGCCCGGGGCATGCGCCGTAAATACGCGCGCCATCAATCAGGAAATTGACGTTGTTCTGCTGGAAGCCGCGCACGGCCACATCGTTGGCAATGCCGCCTTTGCGGATTTTAAAGACGCCGTCCACGGCGGTAAGCGCTTCGCCGAGGTCCTTTGCCGAGCTTTCGCGCACTTCGCTCAAATCAAGCTGGTCCTGAAAGGGCACGCTCTTGGCCTCCACGTGGATTTGTTCCGAAGCGGCGGCAATCTCCAGGCGGACCGACCAGTCCACGCGCGCTGACCGGGAAAAATCGAGCGGAGAGCTGCCAGCGGCAAAACCCGGAGCACTGATGTTGATCCGCAAATCACCCGCGACGGCTTGCTGATGCTCGATTTGCAGGACGTAGGCGCCCTTTTCGTCCGTCTTGCCCGACGCAATGATCCGCCCGGCAGCTTGGACTTGGACTACCGCGCCGGAAATGACCGCCCCGGATGGATCCGTGACGACACCACGAACTTCTTCCGCGCACGCGGCGCGGCTGAAAACGAGGAGGCACAGTGCAAGCACGACTACACCAAAAACATTACGTCGCATCTCTTCTCCTCAACCGCAAGCGAAGGTTGCACAAAGTGGGACACCGAGAAACGGGAGCAGACACACTCCCATCAGTGGAGAACGTTTTTCAGGCGGGCAGTGCAGGAGGGCCGCGCTTCGGGTTGCCGCGGATCGCGGAAAGGCGCGCGAGGAGAATCGATTCAAGGCCAGGCGCAGTGTACGAAAAGGCCTGGCCAGAGAAAACAGGCGCGCAAGGCACGAGCAGCACGCGGGAAATAAACGCCATCAGCAATCGGGAACGATAAGGACAAGGAGACGTTACGTCGCGGACAACGGGTTCCGAGGAGCCGCTCTGAACGGACTCCCGGAGCCGGGCAGACATGGCGCACTGATGCTTCCCGTCGCGGCGGCAGCAAGCAGGCAGTGTGGATTCGGAGCCGAAACTGAAAAACGGTATAAAGAGAGGCAGGAGAAAAAACGCAAGCAGAACACCAGACATTGCTCGCAGACCCAAGCTGTGAACGCGCGAAGAACCACAAGGGCGCACTTCAAGACTAGGCATAAACCAACCGCATTTTACGGCGCATTTCTCTTTTCGGTCACACGCAGCGAAAAAACCCGGCATTCACGGAGCGAGCTGCGAATATAAAAAATAGCGTATCACATCCGCGCACGCGCGCCGGTGAGTTCCCGTTCGATTTGCTCCAGGGTTTTGCCCTTCGTTTCGGGTACGCGCAGAAGTACAAAGAAAAGGCCCGCGAGGCAAATCCCCGCGTACGTCCAGAACGTCCCCGCGGAACCGAGCGCGCGATTAAGAATTGGAAAGGTAAAGGTCAAAACAAAGGAAGCGCTCCAGAGCGCAGACACCGAAATCGAGACCCCTCTTTCATCGCAAGGATTTCAACACCGTACACACGGACGCGCATATGGGTCCGCCTATATTGAACGTGGCGGCAACACTGGCGCCCTTCACCTGTAACGGTTGCGGGACCTTGCCAAGCAATTGCCAGGCGCACCACCCGAGCATGGCGACACCTGTTGCGCCAATGGGATGGCCTTTCGCAATGAGCCCGCCGGAGGTATTGATGCCGCATTCTCCATCCACCGCGGCTTTTCCGTCCACCCAATACTGTGCGCCTTTCCCGTACTCGGCTTTTCCTAAAACCTCCGTGCCCAGTGCTCCCATGACCGTGAAACAATCGTGGATCTCCGCGACCTTCACATCCGTCGGCTTGACCCCCGCCATCTGGTAAGCGCTTTTCATGGCCTTGATGGCGCCCGCGGGACGCAGCACATCGCGCCCAGCCTTTTTGAGAGGGTCGGTCGCCTGCGCGTACCCGGCAATCTCCACGCACTCTCGCTTGTCCACGCCGAGCTTTGCCAGTCCTTCCTCAGTGGCGAGGATGAGCGCCGCATATCCGTCGGTGATCTGCGAACAATCGTAGGTCTTCAGCGGCAGCCCTTCCACAATGTAGCGATTAATGCCGCCGATCTGCATCGCCTGTTCGACCGTAAGTTCGACATTGCGCATCTGCGCGTACTCGTTGTGGCGCGCGTTCGCGTACTCCGCGACAGCGATCTGCGCCAGGTGTTTTTCGGGAATGCCATGTACTTTCAGATAGCACTCCATCACTTCCGCAAACAGGTGCGGGAAGATGTACACCTTGCCTTCCCGTTCCGCGGGATGCGAGAAATATCCGAGGGCCTGGCCGATGATCTTGCCATCCATCTTGCCTTCGGCATCGCGCATTTTTTCGTAGCCGACGGCAATCCCAGTATCGCCCCATCCGATTTGCAGTTTCTGGATGACGGAGAGGACGGCCTGACCGCCGGAGGCGCACGCATTTTCCACCGATTCAATCGGCTTGCCCGCGAGTCCCAGAATATCCGCCACCAGGCCCGCCAGCAGTCCTTGCTGGTTAAGTGAGATATTGCAGACGGCGCCCACGGAGCCCACATCGATCGCGGCAGGTTCCACTTTGATTTCTGCGCAGGTTTCTGTAACGGCGCGGCGAAGTATCTCGGGCACCGGCATGCCCATGAGCTTCCCGAATTTCGATTGATGATAGGCGGCGATGTAAATGCGCTTCATAAGGCACCTCTCATGATGGCTTCCGCTCCAGCGAAGCAGAATAGTTTTCGCCGGCGCTCCCAAGCCTGAAATCCCGCAGGCGGTTCTGGAGCTTGCGCTTCAGCACCTTACCATAGTCGAGGGATCTCTCTGCCTCCTTAGGGGGTCGGACATTCATGTCCGACATACAGCCGCCCCAAAACAAAAACTCTCCAACCTCCCTGTTCCTTCCTGTCGCTCGAACCGCCTCCCATCCCGTCGCTCCCTTTCTGATGTAGTGGCCGGTCTTCAGACCGGTTCTTGGGTTTCTCTTGCCTTCCCCCTCCGCCATCCCTCTTTCTCCTCAGCGCCGGAGGCGCGCCAGACGTTAGCCCAGCCCGTCAGGGCTGGGAAACGAAAACAAAACAAACCCTCCCCAAGCTCCCTCTCCCTTCCTGTCGCTCGAACCGCTTCCCGTTCCGCCTCTCTCCTCCGCTGTCATCCCGACCGGAGCGGCCCGATTTTTTCTTTCGTGCCGAATTGTGGCGCGTCGGGCCGCGGAGTGGAGGGATCTCTCTTTCCGCCTGTCAATCGCCACGCCTCCCATCCCGCTTCTCCCTTTCTGATGTAGTGGCCGGTCTTCGGACCGGTTCTTGGGTCGCTCTTGCCTTCCCTCTTCGTCATCCCGATCCCGCAAAGGCGGGAGAGGGATCTGCTTTTCTCTTGCCTCCTGATCGCTGATCGCTGATAACTCTCTCCTCGGAGTAACCCCCTCCCCCCGCCCTGTGACCTCCGCCCTAGCCATTCCTCCGCAAACTGTCTACAATCCCCCTGTACCTTCCCATTTAGTCACCTCGGGGTAACGCCTCATGGCGAAAAAGGACAAGCCTCCTAAGAATTCCCCTGCTCCTTCGCACAAACGTCCCATCGAACAGTACGATCACAAGGGCAAGCACCGCATCAACAATCCTCCCGTCGGTCTCGTCACTCCGCAAACTGATCCGCCCGTCACTTCCCGCAAAACCTACGCCTACGATCCCCATCTCGATCCCCAGCTCGTCTGGGCCGGCAAAGCCGAACACACCGCCTTCGAGGTTCCCACCGTCTCCCTCCACGTCCACGAGCGCATTGACCCGCGCACCATCATCGAAGCCGTCCGCAAACGTAACGGCGCCCCCCTCAAGCCCGCCCAGGCATCGTTCCTCTTTGAAACCCGCGAGGAAAATCCTCCCCTCCGCGAAGCCGTGGACTTCTACCGCCACGCCCACGGCTGGACCAACCGCCTCATTGCCGGCGATTCCCTCCTCGTCATGAACTCCCTCCTCGAAAAAGAAGGCATGGCCGGCCAGGTCCAGATGGTCTACATTGACCCGCCCTACGGCATCCGCTACGGCTCCAATTTCCAGCCCTTCGTCAATCGCCGCGACGTCAAGGACGGCAAGGACGAAGACCTCACCCAGGAACCCGAAATGGTCCGCGCCTTCCGCGACACCTGGGAACTCGGCATCCATTCCTACCTCACCTACCTCCGTGACCGCCTCCTCCTCGCCCGCGACCTCCTCCACGAATCCGGCTCCTGCTTCGTCCAAATCAGCGATGAAAACGTCCACCTCGTCAGGAATCTCATGGACGAAGTCTTCGGTGAAGCTAATTTCAGCGCGATAATTAGTTTCTCCAAAGCAGCTGGCGGACTGAGAGCGGCGACGAGGGTCGGTTCAGTACTCGATTATTTAGTCTGGTATTTTCGAGACAACTCAAAAGCAAAATACCGCCCCTTGTTCGAGGAAAAAACAGATCTCTTGGTTGGCGGATACACGTCGGTGGAGCTGACCGACGGAACCCGTCGGCCGATGACCGCCGACGAAAAAAGTAAGTCAGCAGTCTTGCCCAAAGGTGCAAGAGCATTTGGCTCGTTCCTCATGACCAAACCCGGCCCGGGATCGAAGTTCGATGTCACATACCAAGGGAGAAAATACGACTCGGGAAATCGGTGGTGGGGAACAACTCCAGAGGGTATCGAGAATGTCATCAAAGCCAAACGGGTGATTGCAACGGAACACAACATTCGCTTCGTCGGCTATTACGACGATTTTCCTTATCGTGCTTACTCGAATCTCTGGGACGGACTGGGTGGAGCGGCTGATCCGATTTACGTTGTCCAAACGAATCCCGAAGTCACGCGGCGCTGCATGCTGATGACCACCGACCCGGGAGACCTTGTTCTCGACCCAACCTGCGGCTCAGGCACCACCGCCGTCGTCGCCGAACTATGGGGCCGCCGCTGGATTACCTGCGACACCTCTCGCGTCGCCACCACCCTCGCCAAACAACGCCTCATGGGCGCCACCTTTGACTACTACAAACTCGCCCACCCCAACGAAGGCGTCGGCAGCGGCTTCGAATACAAGAAGGTCCCCCACGTCACCCTGAAATCCATCGCCAACAACGAACCCCCCGGCGAAGAAATCCTTTACGATCAGCCGCTCGTTGACAATTCCCGCGCCCGCGTCTCCGGCCCATTCACCGTCGAAGCCGTCCCCGCGCCCAACGTCAAATCCATTGACGATTTACGTACCGCCGGCTTCCAGCCGGCTCTTCCTTCCGATAAACACATCCACCCCACCGGCAAGATGCCGGCGCTACTGGCCGACGCCTCCATCGCCCGCTCCGGCCCCACCCTGCGCCAATCCGACTGGCGCGATGAACTCCTAAAAACCGGCATTCGTGGTAAGGGCGGCCAGATGATTAATTTCTCCCGCGTCGAACCTCTCGGCGGCACGCGCTGGCTTCACGCCGACGCGGAAACCAAGGCAGAAACTAGAAACCAGAAGGCAGAACGGGTGGTGATCTCTTTCGGTCCCGATTACGCTCCGCTCACGAATATCCAAGTCGAAGCCGCATGGGCAGAAGCGCGCACCCTCTACCCCAAACCCGAAATTCTCGTCTTTGCCGCATTCCAATTCGATCCCGAAGCCGCCAAGGACATTGACGAACTCACCAAAGAAAAAACCGGCATGACCTTCCTCACCGCCCAGATGAACGCCGATCTCCTCACCGACGACCTGAAAAAGAAACGCTCCAGCAACCAATCCTTCTGGCTCGTCGGCCGCCCGGACGTAGATATCCGCCGTGTGCCGCCAGCATCTCTGCCCGCCCGTAGCGCCGGCTTCCAGCCGGCCTCTTCCTCCCCGCTTTACATCGCCGAGGTCCGGGGATTCGACTACTACAACACCCGCACCGGCTCCATCGAATCCGGCGACACTTCCAAAATCGCCATGTGGTTACTCGACATTGATTACGACGGCCGCAGCCTCTATCCCCGCCAGGTTTTCTTCCCCCTGGCCGATGAAGACGAAGGCTGGGCCAAACTCGCCCGCAACCTGAAAGCTGAAATCGATCTCGACCTGATCGAGCACTATCGCGGCACCGTCTCCCTGCCCTTCGAATTAGGCGAACACAAACGCGTCGCCGTAAAAGTAATAGACGACCGCGGCATCGAAAGCCTGAAAGTCTTGCAGTTGTAACGCCGGCTTCCAGCCGGCTCCTGGGGTTGGGGGCGCCGCCAGACTGGCGGCGGCACAAGGACGCCATTGGAAATGTCGACCATCGCCCATTCCATTCGCTCGCGCGGCTATCTTCCCCATTGGGAAAGCGATCATGCCACCTATTTCGTCACTTTCCGTCTCGCGGACTCCCTTCCCCGCGAACTGCTGGATCGCCTTCGCCACGAACGCGATGCGTTCGATCGGGCAGAACAAGCAGGCACCCAAGTCCCCGCGGACCGGGACCGTGCCCGCAAACTCCGCGTTATCCTTCAAAAGGCCGAGCAGTGTCTCGACGATGGATTAGGCCAGTGTTATCTGCGCGACCCTCGCATTGCCAAAATTGTGGCGGATTCCATCCGGCACTTTAACGCACAACGCTACCGCCTCCGTGCCTGGTGCGTCATGCCCAACCATGTCCACGTGATATTTTCTCCTCTGCAAGAGCACACGCTGGAAGCGATTCTTCACACCTGGAAGTCCTACTCGGCACTGGAGGCGAATAAGCTTTTGGGACGCACCGGCCGTTTTTGGCAACGCGAGTATTTCGACCACCTGGTTCGCCATGAGGCGTCGTTGCTGAAAATCACCCGCTACGTTCGAGACAATCCCCAAAAAGCTGGGTTAGTCAATTGGCCTTGGGTGGAGGTTCTAGCGTAGCGCCGGCTTCCAGCCGGATCGGCGTTTTAATCGCCGCCAAGATGGCGGCGCTACAAAGTAGCACCACACTATGCCGACCAAAACCATCGACCAGCTCATCATCAACTCGCCCTACGAAGAACCACGCGAACACTGGAAATACGACCGCGAAACCCGCCTCTTCTCCCGCGTCCCGGGCCGCCTCTCCCATTCTGATGTAGTGGCCGGTCTTCAGACCGGTTCTTGGGTCGCTCTTGCCTTCCCTCTTCGTCATCCCGATCCTGCAAAGGCGGGAGAGGAATCTGCTTTTCTCTTGCCTCCTGATCGCTCATCGCTGATAACTCTCTCCTCGGAGTAACCCCCTCTCCCCGCCCGGGTCGAGTGCTAGAATCAGGTCATGAACAAGCTTCCTCTTGTGATGCTATCCTCCGCCATTTTCTTTTGGCCCTCCACCTTCGCTCAACAGACTTATACGCCTCCAGAAGTGACTTCGGCTGGCGATGCCTATACTTCCTACAATGTTGTCTTCGACGGATTGTTCGTCCTGGACATCGGGCTCAGCGACGAGGGGGACATCCGGCAAATCGAAACTCTCCGAGATCCCGGGGCGATGCTCGGCGCTGCAAAAAACTCTGTGCGCACCTGGAAATTCCAGCCAGCGTCTGAGGGCGGCAAGCCGAGAGCTTCTCGCCTGACCGTGGCGTTTCTATACCGCCCCGCAAATTACGGTAATGCAGGAGCAGTGCCGCCAAAGGATTTCGCACCGGTCATTCCCCCCGCTCAGTCAGATGACGGCAGTGACGACTATGTCCCTGTGGGCATCTTGTCGTTCGCTTACGCGGATTACCCGGTCAACAGCGTGATTTGGGGATCGGTGGTGGTTCAGGCAACGGTGGACGCCGCAGGGGACGTCAAGGATGTCACCTTGCTTCACGGAATGGCCAACTTCGATAGCTTTGCCAAGGAAGCTTTGAAAAAGTGGCGCTTTCGTGCTGCCACACTGCATGGGAAGCCGGTGCCGTCAAAGATCGTCATAGCATTTATCTTCCAATCCCCTTACAACTCAAATTAAGTCCTCCCGCCTATGGCGAGGGACCAGAAGCCATCTCCTGAATGGCTCCCGGGAGGGCACGGCTTTTTACCCTGAGCGCCTTCTGCGAAGGGCAGCCGTGCCGAAAAGCCTCGCGAATTCAGGGGTTTTAACCCCTGAGGTGAGCAGGATAGTGGCTCCAAGCATTTATGAGATAGGCTCTTGCGTCGAAACTGGGACAAGGAGAGTGGCGGGCGGGTAGGGCAAAGAGTGTTTGCGATTTCTGGTTGCTAAGGCGCCGGCCCGGAGTTCTCCTGTCACGTTGAGTCTGCGCTGCCCGCCGTGATCTTTCTGTCGTAGAATCCAGAGTTAGTCAAGCTCGGTGATCTCCGGTCTTTCAGAAAGCAGTCGCGTCTTTGGGCACCCACAAGAGGCTAATCATGAACACGTCCTTGCTTCGAGAACACATCAGTAATTATCTCCGCAATTTGCAAAACGACCGTAAGAAACACGACGACGACTTGAGAGAACGAGCGCAGCGGAAGGCATTTTTTCAAGGATGGTCCGCGGACCGGATGCGGACCATGGGCGATGAGGATATCTATGATTACGTTTCACAACTCTGGGCCATGCGAATTTGGAGCAACAAACGGTATGTCGTCGAGAAGATGATTCGCGAGAACGGCATTGAAAAGCTAAAGGCGGAACTGGTTAACCTCATTTGGGGTCAAGATAGCGTCGACGCAAGATGGGACAGATTTCGTAACGGCGTACGTCACGTTGGTCCCGCGATGATGAGCGAGTTGCTGTGCCACGCTCACCCTGACACTTGCATGCTTTGGAACCGTCGCGCTTACGTCGCTTACCGATATTTGAACATCGCTGGCCTCCCGAGATACGACTACCAGTTGACAGGTAAGAAGTACGATCAGCTTTCGGCGTATGCTCGGGACATTGGGAAAGAAATGAGGACTCTCGGGGCAACCGAGGTCGATCTACTCACTGTGGACTATTTCCTGTGGGATGAACTGCAAGTTGAGGACACGCTTTCGCAAATCCACAAGAAAGGCCCTAAGACTGCCGACGACGCTGGAGATGTTGCGGAAATCGAGGAAGTTGACAAGCTCGATTCTGAAACATCTCAATTCGTTCATAACGAGACCAAAGACAAGCTGGCGGAGATTGGGCGATGGCTGGGCTTTAGCACTGACACTGAAGTGAAGGTGGCCGACGGCTCGGTAGTCGATACCGTTTGGGAAGCCACGATTGGCAACATGGGCCGCGTGATATACGTGTTCGAAGTTCAGACGAAGGGTTCAATCGACAGCCTGATTCTGAACTTATTGAAGTCAATGAATAACCCCGCTGTTCAAGGGGTCGTCGCAGTGTCGGATTCTGCTCAATTGGAAAGAATTAAGAAGCATGCATCTGCTGTTAAGGGCCTGGGCGATAAGCTGAAATACTGGGACTACAGGGAAGTCTTGAAGGTTTACGAATCACTTCAGGCGGTCTACGAGGCGATCAACAAGCTGGGACTGGTCCCGCAAGGATTTTGAATTTCAACTTCGCCTGGGTTGAGACGTCATGTTGTACGGTCATGCGGCATATGGTAGCCTCCGCCCATGCCCACGTTTTCGAAGCGCAACCAGTATGCACAGCCCCCAGAGATTAGCGTGCGTGAAGAGTTGCCGTCTAAACTCCGCCGACCACTCGCTGATATCGCGGCCCGGCGAGTTGGCCCCAAGCCATTACGGCAAATCGTTGAGCACGTGCTTGACCCTTACGGCCTTAACCCGGAAATCTCACAAGGGATAAGAACAAAACGTTAAATAGAAGTGGAAAAAGGCCGCTTTCTCGGGCATAACTGCGTTGTCTGAGCGTAGTTAAAGTCCCAGGAAAGGCGGCCTTTTCAATGACAGAGTGTAGCGAGACTCTCTTCCCGTTTGAAGCACATTTTTCACGGCAAGTGGTGGCGCAGTTCGCGGGGGATTGGTTAACCACCGAGGGTGGTGCA